>JAEEGG010000461.1_pt1 | contig 136184 bp, 81 predicted proteins | sample 9134161 | NCBI WGS metagenome assembly JAEEGG01 (sample SAMN16246543, study PRJNA631951) | gut metagenome | biome: gut microbiome; feature: rumen; material: CR-attached | host: Bos | place: Iran: Karaj | collected 2018-10
ATCATTTGTCTCCTATGTTTAAGGTTGATGACGAAGAGGATACTTATCTTGTTTCCGTTTCGGCTCGTTCAGGTTTCTGGGATTGTTTGGTAAAGAAAACAGACAAGGGATGGAAATTGGATGTGATTTCTAGCGGGATTTTTTAACATTCATAAAAATACACACTGAAAAGTTACCTTCCAAATGATAGAATAAACAAAATCAAAATCAGCCCGCCTGAATCTCCTTCAAGCGGGCTGTAAAGTATCAAGAAACACTATCAAGAAATCACTCTTTAGGCGCTCCCAAAACGTCATGCACCGGCCAATCTTGCGCCTTCTTGAAGTTGAACGAGGCCGTTGCGCGGATGTCGGTAGCAGAGGCGCCAAACATGACTTGGTAGGTGCCAGCGGCAGTTTCCCAAGCCGAGTGTTCCTCGTTGAACGATGCCATCTCATAGGCACTGACTTTCATCGTCAAGGTCTCTGACTGACCAGGGGAAAGAAGCTTGGTCTTGGCAAAGGCTTTCAACTCACGGGCAGGCTTTTCGAGACCTCCCGCAGGAGCGGCCACGTAAAGTTCAACGATCTCACGTCCAGCCACTTTGCCTGTGTTGGTCACGGTGATGGTGGCGGTGAAGCCTTCCTTGTCGGCTTTTACCGATGGCTTGGAGTAGGAGAAAGTCGTATAGCTCAAGCCGTAGCCGAAGGGGTAGGAGACCTCCACTTTGTTGGTCTGGAAGTAGCGGTAGCCTACCCAGATGTCTTCTTCATAGTCCGTGAAGTCCACGTTCTTTCTCTCACCTTTTTTGCCGTTGGTCATGTCCCAAGTGTAAGGGAAGTTCCTCGAAGAGGGTGCGTCCATGTAGTTGACAGGCAATGTCATGGCCAACTTGCCTGAGGGATTCACCTTGCCCTTCAGGATGTCGGCCACGGCATGGGCACCTTCTTGTCCAGGCGTCCACGGCAACACAATGGCGTCGACCATGTTTTTCCACGAGGCGGTCTCGATGGCGCCGACGATGTTCAACACTACCATGACTTTCTTGCCCTCCTTATGGTAGTTTATGCTGACATTTTGCAGCAGTTCCCGCTCGATGGAGGTAAGTTCAAAGTCGTCTTTCACGGCACGGTCGGCTCCTTCGCCTGCGATTCTTCCCAAGACCACGACGGCCACATCGTTGTCTTTGGCCTGACGTTCAATGGCTTTCACAGAAACTGTTGGCTCTGGGCGGTGACGTTTGTCGATGGCGCTGCCGTCCATCTTTTCCGTTGTAGTTTGGGTGGCATAGCAGAGTCGATAGTATTCGGCCAAGTCATTGTCCAAGGTGAAGCCTGCTGCAGTCATGGCTTCCTGCATGTTGGCGATATGTGCCGTGTTGACTTCGCCTGAACCTGTTCCGATGCCAAAGAAGTCGACTGAGGTGATGCCATAAAGGGCTACTTTCTCGTTGCCTTTCATCGGCAAAGTGTTGTCGTCGTTTTTAAGGAGGACGATGCTCTCTTCGGTAGCTTTGCGTGCCACGGCAGCATGAGCTTTCAAGTCGGGCTTGTTGGAGAACTTATACTTGCGGAAATGCGGGGTCTTAACAATGTATTTCAAGATGTTGCGCACGTTGCGGTCAATTTCTTCCATACTGATTTCACCGCTGTTGACGGCAGCCAAAAGACGCTCCATTTCAATGGGCCGACCAGGCTCCATCAAGTCGTTGCCTGCTTTGGCGGCTTTCACCGTGCCTTCTTTCACGCCCCAGTCGGTCATCACGATGCCGTCGAAACCCCATTCGTCGCGGAGCACGGTGGTGAGCAGCCAGTGTTTCTGCTGCGTGTAGTCGCCGTTGATTTTGTTGTACGACGACATCACCGTCCACGGTTTGCCTTCCTTGACGGCGATTTCAAAGTTCTTGAGATAGAGCTCTCTCAAGGCTCGGTCGCTGATGCGTGCATCGTTTTCCCTGCGGTTGATTTCTTGGTTGTTCGCAGCATAGTGTTTTACCGAGGTGCCCACACCGTTCTTTTGTATTCCACGCACGAAGGCTGCTGCCATCTTACCTGACAGTAGTGGGTCTTCAGAGTAATACTCGAAGTTGCGGCCACAGAGCGGGTTACGATGGAGGTTCATGCCAGGGGCGAGGATGACGTCTGCACCATATTCCAGCACCTCGTTGCCCATGGCGGTGGTCACATATTCCATCAAGGCGACGTCCCACGAGCTGGCCATAGCCGTGCCAGTGGGGAAGCCGGTGCAGTAGAAGGTCTGGTCTGTACCTTCGCGCTTGGGCTCGATGTTGAGTCCAGCAGGACCGTCGCAGAGTATCGTCATCGGGATGCCAAGACGTGGTATCGGTCGGGTGTTACCCGCTGCGCCAGGCATCATGTCTTCCTGACTACCTACCAAAAGCCCGACTTTTTCCTCAATGGTCATGGCATGAAGGATGGCTTCGATATTGTCTTCACGAAGGACGAGATTGTTTTGGGTCATGCCTTTCGTGGCGAAAAGAGCGCAAACGAGGCATAGCGAGAGGATAATGCTCTGCTTTTTCATGGTGGTTTATTCTATGATTAGTTTCTTAACCTCAATCTGGTTTCCGCTTTGAATCTGAACGAAATACATTCCCTTAGGAGCGTTCTCCAATTGGATGTGTTGGTTGCCCGACACCATATTGAGGTGCATCACCTGCTGTCCCAACATGTTGTAAATGCCGACATTGCTTTCTTCAGCCAGTTCGATGGTGAAATGGCCCGTGGTGGGGTTCGGATAGAGTGCGGTGGTTTTTTGCTCCGTCACTTCTTCCACGCCTGTGATGAGGCAGGAACGGGGGAAGGTGATGTCATCCACCCAAGCGCAATCTTCACCTGCACTGCCGTTTCTGTTCTTGTCGTAGAGCCAAATGAAGGCGTGACTTCCCGCAGTGAGCTCGTAACTGGTATAAGTCCAGTCGTTTTCGCCCCACCACCAGTCTTGCTTGCGATTGTCGATATAGAAAGCGAAGATGTCCTTACGAGACTCAGTGGAGGTCTTGAACCAGAAACTGATTTCACCATCGGCGAGGATGTCGGCATACATGATAAGTTTGGTGACTTCGTCATCGCCGATGGCACCCGAACGGGCACAGTAATTACCGCCGTGGGCTTCTTCGTCGGTGACGGTCCAAGGCAGGTCGCCATCATAGAACCAGTCGAGGAAGCTGAAATCGCCGCTTTCGAAAGTCTCTATGGCGCGGCCCACGGTCAGGAGGTGGCTTAACGTTGTGGTGTAGGTTCCAGTTTGGAGTGTGAGGTCAAGGTGGAAAGAAGTGCCGCTGATGATGTCGGCATCGGCGTTGAGGATGAGGTCAGCGATGAAGCTGCTGTCACTTTCAACCGCTCCAATTTGTATTATGGTTTGTTCGATTTGCAGGCGTTCGTCGTCACAAGTGGCTGTCAGATAGGTGCCAGGGGCAAGGGCATGCCCCGCGTTTTTGCCATGAATGTGCAGGATGGCACGCTCGCCTGGGTCAATGAAGCCGTTTTGGTCGCCTTCGGTGTCTTCAATTTCAAATTCTACAAATTGCAGATTGGGAGCCATCAGCTGGAATTGACGGCTCGTGGTGCGTTCAACTGAGCCTGTGATAGTAGTGAGGTTCAACGTGAATGACGTCAAGTCGGGCACATTGTCGGCGATTTGAATCCGTGCCGCTTCAGCAAAATTCATGGTTTCGTTGCCAGGAAATTCTGGGATGAACAGGTTGCTGGGATGGACATTGACATACTCGCAATCGGTGTACATGTCGGTTTGCACGCCAAAGGCCGTTTGGTCGCCTTTATTGTAAAGGTTGATGTTGACGAAACGCTCTGTACCATATTCAGCGGGACCATCGAGACCAATGATGTCGCCATAGACAAAGGCTTCGTTGCTGTTGAAGCCAATGACCTCAAAGGTTTGCGGCCAAGCACTTTGTCCCGTGATGATGAGTCTCATTTCGCCTACCACGTCAAGGGCAGGGGAGAAGGTGAGCTCAGCATCGCCGTTTTCGTCTGTGATGCCGAAGCCCAACAAGGTCTCACCATCGTATAAACTGACGCGGAAGTTGTTTAATGGCTTATCGAAATGGCTCACATGGACGGTGGTGGAGGTGGTGCCGGTTTTCAGGCCTTGTTCGAAGACCACATTGGGAGTGAAAGGCTCTTCAAACCAAGGACATAGGGCAGCGTCGCCCAACACATTGAGACAGTAGATGTTCCAACGCAGGCAACCGTTTTCGTGACCTACCGGTTCGCCATTTTCGTCTGGATAGGGGATGGCTACCCAAGGTGCCGAGGCTATCTTGGCTTCACGCAAGGCCAAGCCAACGGAAGGGATGTGGTCGTGGCAATAGGCATCAATGAACTCTCGATGGATGTGTTCGGCCATGCCATCGCCCCAAGGCAGGTACCAACCGTAGCGCGAGTTGCCCGTGGTGAGCACAAAGCCATTCGGGATGGTGACCATCTTTTCAAGGATACAGCCCGACGGGAAATTGCCACATTCGCAGCCGTGGGAGTGGAACAGCATGTAGTTGTGGTTGACGCCATCGTTGTCGGCAAAGAAGTCGTTGGTTATGGTGGAACCTTCCCAACCCGCTACATAGCTGGTGTTAGCATGACCCTCATGGTGTACGTATTGTCCACCTGTGGCGATGACATTACGGAAAGCGGTGCCGCTCCAATGTTGTGTCTCTGTCTCATAATAGCGTTTGAAGTTATAGTCTACGGGATAGCCGTAGGTGGTGTAGTCGTAGTCGCTGTTCTCACCGATGAGGCGTTCCATGTCTTTGCTGCCATAATAACCGTCGCCTAGGTGCTCCGCGCCAAAGATAGGAGAGGTAAACTCGCCCAAAACAGGGTTTTGCAGGTAGCTGAAGGTCTTGTTCATGATGTTCTCAAACTGCGTTTCGTTGTTGAAAGGCAGGCGGCCAATGCCGAGTTCAGGCAGCAAGTCGTCTTCGCCCACCTCGCCCCAGCGGTCGTCGCCGTCGTCGTTGAGGGTGCCGTCGAGGCAGGCGTAATACATGTCGGAAGGCAACTGGTCTTGGTCCACATCATTAAACTTTGCATCGCAAAAGAGGAAACGGAACGGCACGATGCTGACGTCGCCGCCGAGGATTACCATCTGAATACCGTTGTTTTCGTATTCTTGGATGATGTAGTTGCGGATTTGCTCTGGCTCGTCGCAGCCTTGCATGGAGGCATAAATCTCTTCCAAAGCGACGATGCGGGTGCGGATGCCTTTGTTGTTGTAGAAGTTGAGATATTCCCCGAAACTCGGAATCCATTCTTCGGAGGTGATGACGAGCATGTCGTAGCCGCTGATTTCGCGTCCACGCTTGTTGTAGGAGCTCAACACATTGGAGTTTTGTGCCAAACGTTGCAGCGAAGCCTCGTTTTCGGGCGTGAGCCAAAGCTTGCGGCTGTGGTCGACGCGGCTTGCGGTGGTCTCGATGGTGACTTTTACCGTTTGTGCATAGCTGACCTTACCCGTGGCAGGCACATAACGTAGCGGCGTGAAGCCACTGAAAGCTAAAGCCACGCCATTCAGATATTGTGTGCTGACCTTGCTGTAACCTCTTGTGGGATAGGTGTTTTCCGCGCGATAAAGGCTCTCGTTTTTGGTGAAGGGGTATTTTTTTTCATCGGAATAAGCCCTCGGCTCCTGGTAGGGATAGAGGTTGAAGCTGCCTTCAAGTTCCACAAAGTCGGCAAACTCCACGTTGATGGCAGTCGCTTCTTGACCTTGCGGCAGCATCAGGCTGACGTTTTGCCAAGGCAAGGTAGGTTCGCCCACGATGCCGTTGGGCAGGCAACCTTTGAAGCCAATTTGTTGGTAGCCATCGCGCTCGCTGACAGTAGGCTGGCTGAAATGATAGGTTTGTTCGATGGTTTGGGCTGAAGCGAATAGGCAGACCATCATGAGTAATAGTATAAAACCAGTTTTTTTCATAGGGTTATTATTTTTCAATTATTATAATTTATCAGCTTGTGATTTTTTGGTGGCTTGGAATAAGTGTGCCATGTAGGAATTCTAATAAATATGTCAATGTTGTGGTACTCATTTTGATATTGTTATATTGGGTGCAAAAGTATACATTTTCACAAAAATAGACAAGACAGAATAGTGAAACATGTTTTTTTCATAGCGGATAGATTTATCATTGTTATTGTTGTTAGAATTTTCTAGAATAGCTAATGTTGAAAAATTTTAGGAACTCCTCATGTGTCATTGAGAGGTTTGTATTAGTGTTATACGGTTCAGATAAATACACATAGTTGTCATCTGCTCCAATAACAGTATAAACATGGTTCTTCATATAGCCATTCAAGTTATAACTATTACGACTTGCTACAATTGTCGGATTTGTACCGGATTGAATTTTTTCTATGGTTTCCTCATCTGGTCTTATATTTCCACAACATTCTTTACCAAATAATATGTAGTCAGTTATATCCAAATCCCACATTCCATGATTGATATCAAAGCAAATAAATGTACCTCTATTATAAAAATCCCTAAGTTTTCCAAATAATGTTGTATGATCTTCTATTTCGTGTAAATATTTGTTTACTGCAATTTCTATAGCTCTGACATCCAAATCGCCTTGTGCAAATTCATTTGCTCCTTCAAGTTCTTCTTTAGGGATTGTATATTCTCTATCTACTCCTTTTAGTTTAACTGTTACATTCCCGTTATCGTCTATTGAAATTAAATCTTCAAGCATCTCCAATCCTTTCGGGTTTAAACTTAATGACTTTATTGCTGCAAGCAGCCAGCAATCCATTACACAACCTTGGTTGAAACCGGCATCTATTTTTCCGTTAGCTGGATACAGTGTATTTGGATAGCTTGTTGTCCTGATACTTCTCCTAAAAAAAGTATTAATATCTTGGTCTATATCTTTAGATTTCATTCTGCCAAATTTATTTTTTTCATACTCTATATGCCCGTCTATCAATCTGTCAATATCATCTGTATAGACGCCGTAACTCTTTGCTCGTTGCATTAGCAAATCTTTTATGTGCTTCACTGCTTCTGCTCTTGTTTTGCTTGATATATTTACATTGCTCATTATTTCATTAAAAATGGATTTACTGTACGTACGTTCATATTCAACCGTAATAAGAGCTACATTGTCGACATTAATTCTTTCTATATATTTATTAAGCTTTCTGGAAGAACTAAACAAACCTTTGTTGTTATGTATTCCCTCCATAATTTCTTTTGTATCTGCGATTACTGATTCCGGGATGCTGTTATTGTTATTACTGTTATCATCATTGCTGTTATTATCATTGCTCTTGTTCCAAATACTTGTATCACAATCTTTTTTCCCCTGTACATTCTCATACTTTTTATAAGGATTGTAAAAAATGTTCTCTACGTAATAATTGCTGTCAATTGATGTAGTCATGGTTTTACTCTCGCTCTTTTTTCTGCTTGAGTCAGTTTGTGTACACGAGCACAATCCGCAAGCGAGGCAAAGCAAAACGATGATGATCCTGTTTTTCATGGCATTGCCTATTTTGTGTTTGTTTACTTAATCGTAGTGGATACGTAGATTAAAAATTCCTTGATTTCTTCTTCTTTTGGTGGATTAGTTATCATATAATTCACTTCCTCTGTATAGTCTATATCTTCAAAATAAGAAAGTTGTGATCGAAACAACTTGTCCGAAAACATGTTTCCAAAAATCGCATTAGCCCTTTGACTGATGGTCTCAAAGGAAAATTGTTCTTTCAAAAGGAAAAACAAGTCCACATAATCTTTCCATTTAGACCGTCTTCCCAATGCGTATGCTTTCATGGCAGCCAAATCGATCAACTCGGGAATGCGAATTTGTCCTTCAAAGATGTTGTTTGCTTTGATTTGGAAAGGATATTGGAAAAAGGTCAGTTTCACATCGTTGACGACTAAGTTTATCTGGTCGGTTACATTCCAAGTAATTAAAGGTTCATAGCCAAATTGGCGTATTTTTTCAACGTTTTTTTTTCGATTGAGAGGGGCAAACTTGAACAAATCGAAATCGATGGAGCGTCTGTGTCCTAAAAATAGGGCTATGGCAGTGCCTCCAACGAGATAATACTCTCTTTTGAACTCGCCAATCAGCGGAAGCAGTTCAACTTGTTTGTCGTTCAGGATTGCATTGTGGAACATAACGGTTGAAAACCAAGGTGAAGAAATTGTATATCTGGGGGAAATAGTTCGCTTTCTGCCTGCCTTTGGCTGAAAAGAAAACCTTAGCCACCTTGTCAATGCCCATCAAGGAAAACAAGGCTTTCACATCATCCATAGTGCCGTAATTGAGGATAGTTTCCACCAAAAGGCTGTCGCTGATGTCTTTCTTCTTGGATTCTGGAGTGTACCAAAACAATGCGGCATGGTCGGCTATATATTGTTCCCGTGTCATCATGCTGCAAATTTATGAAAAAAAATGAAATGTTAGATTAAAATCTCTATTTTTGCCCTTTAAATCTGCAAACTATGAACAAAATCAGAGCTGCCGTAGTAGGTTACGGCAATGTGGGCCGCTTCGCACTCGAAGCATTGGAAGCCGCCCCCGATTTCGAAATAGCGGGCATCGTGCGCCGCAATGGTGCCGAAAATAAGCCTTTGGAACTCTCTCAATACGAGGTGGTTAAAGACATCAAGGAACTGAAAAACGTGGACGTGGCCATCTTGGCTTGCCCGACGCGCAGTTGTCCCGAATACGCCAAACAAATCCTGCCTTTGGGCATCAATACTGTGGATTCCTTCGATATCCATACTTCCATCGTGGACTACCGCCGCGAACTGATGCCTATTAATAAGGAAACGAACACGGTGAGTGTCATCGCCGCTGGCTGGGACCCGGGCTCGGATTCCATCGTCCGCACTTTGATGCAGAGCCTTGCACCTAAAGGTTTGTCGTACACTAACTTCGGTCCTGGTATGTCGATGGGCCACAGCGTTTGCGTGCGTTCCAAGAAAGGCGTGAAAAACGCCCTATCAGTGACCATCCCGTTAGGCGAAGGCATCCACCGTCGTATGGTCTATGTGGAACTCGAAGATGGTGCTACTTTGGAACAAGTGACCAAAGACATCAAAGCCGATCCATATTTTGCCAATGACGAGACCCATGTGTTTGCCGTCGACAGCGTGGATGCCGTTCGTGATATGGGCCATGGCGTCAACTTGGTGCGCAAAGGTGTCTCGGGCAAGACTGCCAACCAACGCATGGAGTTCAACATGAGCATCAACAACCCCGCCTTGACGGGTCAGGTGTTAGTGAACGTGGCACGTGCTACGATGCGCCTGCAACCAGGCTGCTACACGATGGTGGAGATTCCTGTCATCGACATGCTGCCTGGAGATAGGGAAACTTTGATTAGCCATTTGGTGTGATGAAAAAAAGGCAGAATAAGCCGTTCCAGCGGATTTGCAATCTGTTGGTGTTGAATAAGGGATTTGAAATCCCCATTTCCAAATGGTCGGGTGCAATGAAACACAATACCCAACCACAAACCGTCATTGCGGGCTTGACCCGCAATCTCCTGCACGATAGGGTATCGTCTTCGTGTTCGGGATATGGCGGATCCTTGTCCGCCATGATGGTATGGGGCGCAATACTGTCACTCTTTGTGATAGTGTGTATATCGTTGTCTTCTTGTGCTCCAAAGCAAGACAAAGTGGATGTTTTATTGTCGCAAATGACCCTTGAAGAAAAATGCGGCCAATTGTCCTGTCCCATAGGCTTCAACTTCTACGGCAAGGAAGGTGATTCGCTTTGGCTTTCAGAGAGTTTTGTAGGCACGATGGACACTATGCCGCTTGGCTCCTGTTGGGCTGTGCTCCGTGCCGATCCTTGGTCAAGGAAAACGGTGGAAACGGGGCTGCATCCACGCGAGTCGGCAAGGTTACTGAACATGATGCAGCGTTATGCAATTGAAAACACACGTTTGGGCATTCCGCTTTTGTTTTGCGAAGAAACGCCCCACGGTCACATGGCGGTTGGCACGACCGTTTTCCCGACGGGAATAGCACAAGCCAGCACTTGGAACCGTTCATTGTTGGAGCAGATGGGTGAGGTGATGGGGCGCGAAGTCCGTCTGCAAGGGGCACAAATCGGCTATGGCCCCGTCCTCGACATCGCCCGCGACCCACGCTGGTCAAGGGTGGAGGAAACCATGGGCGAAGACCCATATCTTTCAGGCGTGTTGGGTGCAGCAGTAGTGAAAGGAATGCAGAAACACGTTTGCGCCACTTTGAAGCATTTGGCAGCCTACGGCATCCCGCAAGGCGGACATAATGCAGCCACGGCAGAGGTGGGGCAAAACCGCTTGATGACGGATTATCTTCCTTCCTTTGAAAAAGCCATTTGCGATGGTGGTGCCCAAACCGTGATGACTTCCTACAACACCATCGATGGTGTGCCTTGCTCGGCAAATCAATGGCTACTTCAGGAGGTTTTGCGCAATTCATGGAACTTCAAGGGCGTCGTTTTCTCCGACCTAAATGCCGTCAACGCCATTTATGCCACGCAACATGTGGCCGCTGACCCCGCTGAGGCCGCTGCCATGGCTTTGAAAGCAGGTGTTGATATTGACTTGGGCGGTTACAACTATGGTGGCTTTTTGAAAGAAGCCTTGCAACGCGGTCTCGTCACCGAAGCCGAAATCGACCGTGCCGTGCGCCATGTCTTGCAACTGAAATACGAGCTTGGACTGTTCGACAATCCTTTCGTTGATGAGGTTTTAGCCGAGGCAGAAGTGGGCACGAAAGAAAGCGCCCAATTGGCCAAGCAAGTGGCTTCGGAATCCGCTGTGCTTCTGAAAAACGATGGCATTTTGCCCTTTGGCGGAAACACCAAAAAGGTGGCCGTCATCGGGCCAAATGCCGACAATATGTATAACCAACTCGGCGACTACACGGCTCCCCAGGACCCCAGCCGCATCGTGACCATTTTAGAAGGCATCCGCGAAAAAGGCAGGGCAGAGGTGACCTTCGCCAAAGGTTGTGCTGTGCGTGACGAAAACGATGCCAACATTGAGGAAGCTGTTATAGTTGCCCAATCTGCTGATGCCGTGGTCCTTGTTGTGGGTGGCTCTTCTGCCCGGGACTTCAAAACGAGCTACGAGGAAACGGGTGCCGCCATCGTCAGTGAATCCATTTCCGATATGGATTGTGGTGAAGGTTACGACCGTTCTACATTAAAACTTTTGGGCAAGCAAGAGGAACTGATGCAACACATCTACGCCACGGGCAAGCCCGTTGTGACGGTCTACATCCAAGGTCGCCCTTTAGACATGAACCTTGCCGCCGAAAAATCCAATGCCTTGCTGACGATGTGGTATCCCGGCATGGAAGGTGGTTCCGCCTTGGCCGACATCCTTTGGGGCGACTACAACCCCGCAGGCCGTCTGCCTATTTCCCTGCCACGCTCGGTGGGACAAATCCCAGTGTATTATTCCCAACCCACCACTGGTGATTACGTTGAGGAATCTGCGAAACCACTTTATCCCTTCGGCTATGGCCTGAGTTATACCCAATTCGAGTACAGCGACGTGCAAGTTGAACCAGTTAAGGCCATGTCATTCCAGCCAAGGGATGTTCGGCTGCGGGAATCTATGGCCGACACCCTCTGTAAAGTCACCTGCACCGTGAAAAACATCGGCCCCTACGATGGTGACGAAGTTGTCCAACTCTATGTCCGCGACGAGGTGGCCAGCGTTGCCCCAGCTTCAAAACTATTGAAAGGCTTCCAAAGGGTGCATATTAATAAAGGTGAAACCCAGCAAGTGACGTTCTACCTCACCAAACGCGACCTATCGGTATATTCCGTCGAGAAAGGCTGGCATTTCGAGGCAGGTGATTTCACGATTATGGTTGGTGGAGGTGATGCGAAAACAATACAAAATAAAGCCTTCTTTTTTTCGTTATAAAACCAAATTCTCTACAAAATGAAAAAACCATTTTTATTTTTGGCATTGACAACGCTGCTGTTGCTGGCAGTAAAAGCAGAGGCCCAAGTCGGCTTTCATGCTGGCTATTCGCCTCAAAACTTGTCCGTTAAGGTTTCCAATGTTATAGGAGATTCTTTGTCGACCATTCGTTACCAAGGTTTCTTCGGTGGTGTCCACTACAACTTCGATATCACCGATAACCTTGATGTTGTCGCAGCCCTACAAATCCGCATGAACTCCACCAGCAGCAAAGGCACCGACTACGACACCCAAGACTGGCAGTTCATTGCCGAACTACCAATACAGTTGGGCTATGCTTTTGAGTTGACCGAAGACCTCGACTTGGGCATTTTTGCCGGTCCCGTGCTGTCGTATGGCATGAGTTATACGCGAAAACATACTGATCCAGTGACTTATGATGTTATTAACTCCATTGACTGCTATAACACGAGCTTGCAGGATTATGCCCTTCGCCGTTTCGAGGTGAATGTGGACGGTGGTTTGTATGTGGAATACAAGAGCGTCATGCTTTTTGGTGGCTATCGTTTGGGGGTTCTTGACCTTGACACTATGCCCAACAAGACTACCAGGGCAAGGGGATTCTTCGTCGGCATCGGCGTCAATTGACGCATCTTTTTTATTCCCCCAACAAAAAAACTCTCAACTTTCAACTTTCAACTCTCAACTATTTCTTATCTTTGCCACGTTATAACACCAGAAAAGATGAAAAAAGTTGTTCGAACCGTATGGATTGGTGCCTTGTCGGGACTGGCTTTCTTGGCTGCATGTTGCACTACCAAGGGTGGTCTCACTAAGGCCGAAAAGAAACAGCTCATTAAGGAACGCGATTCCATACAACAAATCTTGAGCCGTCGCGAAGGCTCAGCCATCTACGGTACACCCGAAATCATGGCACAATACAAGTTGGAGAGTTATCGACTGCAATGCCAACTCGACTCCATCAACAGCCGCTTGGGTGAAGATGTAGACCTTGAGAAGAGCGCTCAACGTTACCAACTTCAACAACGTATCACGGAGCTGAGGATGGTTCTCCAACAACGCGAGTCCTCCTGCATCTACGGCTCGCCTGAAGTCATGGAAGAGTATGGCCGCGAGACCCAACGCATGAGAGGCGAATTGGAAGAGTTGCAGAAAAAGCTTAAGGATTTGAATCAGTAACAAATCAAGGGTAAAAGACCGATCGTGATGAGCGAACGTTTGGGCTTTTATAAAAAGGTGATGCTCGAACTCAACCATGCGGTGCTGCAAAGCCGCATTGAGGAACACGAGTTGCACCAACTGTTTTGGGAATGCACCTTGCGATGCAACCTCAACTGCCGCCATTGCGGCTCCGACTGTCGTATGCTTTCCGAAAAGGACGACATGCCCTTTGAAGATTTCGCCAAGGTGCTTGACGAAGTACGTGCCCATCAAGACCCGTCCAAGGTGATGGTCATTACTACGGGGGGCGAACCTACTATGCGACAAGATTTGGCACAATGTGGTGCCGAAATCACTCAACGCGGTTTCGTATGGGGCATGGTGTGCAATGGCATGTTGCTTACCGCCGAGAAACTGAATGAGTTTGTCGAAGCAGGACTGAAGAGCATCGCTGTCAGCTTCGATGGTTTCGAGGACGACCACAACTGGATGCGCGGCAACCCAATGAGCTACAAGAACGTGCTGCGCGCTGTGGAAGCCATGAAACAGCATCCTAACCTCACTTGGGATGTCATCACCTGCGTCAATCAGCGTACCATCAAATACTTGCCTGAATTTCGCGATTTCCTTATCTCGTTGGGCATCCGCCGTTGGCGCTTGTTCACCGTGTTTCCTTTTGGCCGTGCCGCCAACGAACCTGATTTCAAGCTCAGCAACGAGCAGTTTGTGGAGATGATGGAGTTCATCAAGCGGACACGACAGGAAGGCAAGATTCGTGCCGACTACGGCTGCGACGGCTTCCTTGGCAGATTTGAGGGCGAGGTGCGCAACCATTATTTTTCGTGCAGCGCAGGCATCAATATCGCTTCGGTATTGGCCGACGGTGCTATCTCCGGCTGCCTCAGCATCCGCAACGACTACCACCAAGGCAACATCTACAAGGACAGCTTCTGGGACGTGTGGCAAAACCGTTTCCAACTTTACCGCGACAGAAAGTGGATGAAGACCGACCAATGCGCCGATTGCAAGGTGTGGCGGTATTGTCAGGGCAACGGCTTCCACCTCCGCGATGGCGACGGAAAACTTCAAATTTGTCAGTACAAGATGATAAATGGGGAATGCTGAATTATGAATGCTGAATGCGGAATGAGGAATGCGGAATGAGGAATGCTGAATGAGAAATTTTGAATTTTAAATTTTAAATTTTTAATTTTTAATTTTAAATCTTTGAATCTTTGAATCGTATCTACATCGTCGGTTACATGGGTGCAGGCAAAACCACTGCCGCACGGCATCTTGCCCAGCGTTTGGGTTGGGAGGTGGCCGATACCGATGATTTATTTGAGGAGAAATACAAGATTTCCGTCTGCGATTTTTTCAACAAATACGATGAGGCACTTTACCGCAAGTTGGAGTCGGAGGTGCTGAAGTCGACTGAAAGCCTCGAAAATGTCGTCATTTCAACGGGTGGCGGAACGGCTTGCTATTTCGACAACATGGACTGGATGAACCAACATGGTTTGACTGTTTTTCTTCGCATCAGCCAAAAAGCCGTCGTTGACCGCCTCGTTCATGCCAAACGGAAACGCCCTTTGGCCGAAGGCAAGACTGAAGAGGAACTGGCGGCTTTCGTGGAGCAGCATTACACCGGACGCCTGCCTTTTTACGAACAGTCACGCATTACCGTGAAGGCAGAAGACCTTGATTTGGATAGCTTAGTGAAACAAATCGAGGAATTAAGACCACCTTAACTGCAGCAGACACACATTCTCCACATGCTGGGTGTGCGGGAACATGTCGACGGGCTGCACGGCCATCACCTTGTAGGCCGAATCCAATAACTGCAAGTCACGGGCTTGTGTGGCAGGATTGCAGCTCACGTAGACGATTTTCTTGGCGCGGATTTTCAACAGTTGTTCCACCACTTTTTCTGCCATGCCCGCACGGGGCGGGTCGGTGACGATGAGGTCGGGGTGACCGTTTGTTTCTATGAAATCGTCGGTAAACACTTTGGCCATGTCGCCAGCATAAAACACGCAGTTGTCGATGCCGTTGATTTCGGCGTTCACCTTGGCATCGGCGATGGCAGCCTCCACATACTCGATGCCGACCACTTTCTTCACAAAACGAGAGAAATACTGGGCGATGGTGCCCGTGCCCGTATAAAGGTCGTACATCAACTCGTCACCTTGAACATCAGCCAAGTCGAAGGCAGTCTTGTAAAGTCTCTCAGCTTGGTAGACGTTGGTCTGGAAAAACGACACGGGTCCGATGCGGAACTTCAGGTCGTCGAAGCCCGGACGTGGCGATTTCATGGTCTCAATGAGGTAAGGCTCACCCTTGAGGCACTCAAACGGCAGGTCGTTAATGATGTCGTTCAGCTTTGGGTTGATGACCAGGAGCAACGAGACGATTTGAGGGAAGGCCATTTCCAAGGCAGGAATCAATTCATGGCGCACAACCTCATTTTCTTCGCTGATGACGAGGATGACCATGAACTCACCTTTCGAGTTACAGCGGATGACGAGGTTACGCAACAAGCCCTCATGGGCGCGGAAGTTGTAGTAGGGAAGATGGCGCTCCAAAGTGAAACGTCTCACAAATAAGCGGATATCGTTTGATGGGTCGGCCTGTAAATGACATTTTTCGATGTCGACCACGCGGTCGAAGAGCTGAGGCAGGTGGAAGCCGAGACCTTTGCAAGCATCCTCGTCGTGGGTGCCGGTAGGGGCGCCGTCGGTGAGCCACTTGCGGTTCGAGAAGGTGTATTCCAACTTGTTACGGTAGGCAAATTGTTTCTCACAGCCCAAAATCGGACGAATCTCAGGGTACTCGATCTTGCCGATACGGTCGAAATTGTCTTTCACTTGCTTCTGCTTGTAAAAGATTTGCCATTGGTAGGCCTCATGTTGCCACTTGCAGCCGCCGCATAGGCCGAAATGCTGACAGACGGGCTCCACGCGTTTCTCTGAAAACTTCTTGAAATTCAAAATCTTGCCTTCAAAGAAGTTCTTTTTGCGCTTATAGACTTCGATGTCGACCACATCGCCAGGCACGCCAAAGGGGATGAAGACCACGCGTCCTTCGGGCTTGGCCACCGACATGCCCTCGGAACCAGCGTCGATAATCTCTACGTCTTCCAAGTATTCAGGTTCTCGTTTTACTTTTTGTCTCGCCATATTTTTTCTTCTTTTTTGACTATGGCTTATGGCCAATGACTATGGCTTGCACACTCGTGAAAGCAAGCCATTGGCCATAGTCATAGGCCATAGTCACCATTAAAAATCTCCCAAGTCCGTTTCGCTTGTTCCTCAAACATCTGCATACCGTTATAGACTTTTGCGCCCCAGCTTGAGCCCAATTCCATAAACGACGTTTCTTTCGGGTTGTAAATCACGTCGATAAGGATGTGTTTGTTGCTGAGTGCTTGGTAATGTAGGTCGGGGAAGTTGTCGACATGCGGGGCCATGCCCAAAGGGGTGGCGTTGATGATGAGGTGGTTGTGTTGTAGTATGTCGTCGTTCAGGGTTTCGTAGGTCAGGTCGCCTTTCTCGGCTGAGCGGCTGACGGTGGAATAAGGGATGCCTTTCTGCCTCAGCACATATTGCACTGCTTTGGAGGCGCCGCCTGTACCTAATACCAAGGCGTGGTCGATGGTCTTGCCGTTTGTGGCGCGTTCAAGGAGCTTCTCGAATCCATAGACGTCTGTGTTGAAGCCTTTCATCTTGCCTTCTGTGACTTTCACCACGTTGACGGCACCGACTTCCTTGGCCACGGGGTCAATCTCGTCCAACAGCGGAATGATGGCCTCTTTGTAAGGGATGGTCACATTGAAGCCGCAGAGATCGGGATAGCGTTCCAACACCTCGTGAAGTTCCTCAATGCTTTTAAGGTCGAAGTTCTGGTAACGGCAATCCAAGCCCTCGTATTCAAACTTCGCCTCAAACAATGCCTTTGATTGCGAATGTTTCAGCGGGTGCCCTATGAGTCCGTAGCGTTTCATGGATTTGTTATTTCTTTTGCCTGGTGGCCAATGATTCTGTCAAAATGATGATGGCTGCACCTACAATCATGATGACCAAAGCAACGAAAAACTCTCCGTTGATGGCAGGCCAATGCCATTGGTAACCGACTACTTTTTCGGTCCCGTCTTTCAGCACATTCATTACTGAGGTTTTCCAAGGCCAGATGATGGGTAGCGATCCAAGGATGAATCCAGACAGAAGGGCTACGGTTTGGTCGTGGAAGCGCTTGAAAATCCATGAGAGCAGGTGCGCGAATGCCAGCAGGCCTACCACAGCGCCGATAACCACGGGGATCATGATTTTGATGCCTTCCCAAGGTGAAGTGGTCAAAAGGTTGACAGCATCAATCATTACATATTCGTAATTGCCCATCAAAAGCAGCACATACGAGCCTGACAATCCGGGCAAAATCATGCTGCATGTGCCGACAACACCGCAGAGGATGAGATAGAAGAAATTGTGGTTTTCCTGCGCCGGGGTGCCGAAAGCGATGCATAATGCAATGCCAGTCCCGACAAGGAAAAACAATATGCTCCACAGGTTCCACTTGTTGACCGTGCGGCCTACATAGTAGATAGAAGCAATGATAAGACCAAAGAAAAAAGCCCAAATAAAGACGGGATAGTTGTCGAAAAGATACTTGAAAAGTTTGGCAACAGTGACTATGGCGACAATGATGCCCAAAAACACGGACACTAAAAATCCCAAATCCACATGTTGGGCGAATGCTTTCCATTTGCCTGTAAAGAATAACTTTAAGGCTTCAAGGTTAAACGACTTGATGCTGTTGATAAGACGTTCGAATATTCCCGTAATCAAAGCAATGGTGCCTCCCGAAACTCCTGGGATGACATTAGCGGCACCCATTCCAAGGCCTTTAATAAAGTTAAGAATGAATTCTCTCATTGTTGTTTGTTTTTGTGTTGTGCGATGAGGTCAAGAATGGCGGCATCGTTGGAAAGCAGCTCCTTGTCGAATTCAAGAAATTCTGGCCAAGCCTCGAAGTCGGCGCTGAGGGCTTCGTCGAGTGCTCCCAGACCTTCGCCATGGCTGCCTTTGACGAAATAGGCGTAGGCTAACAGATACAACAAGGACGAGTCATTGTCAGTTTGCAGCAACCCGAATTTGATGGTGTTGATGGCCTCGTCGATTTTGTCCTGTTGACCGTAAAGGTCGGCGATGTAGTAGTAGGCATCGGCATCGTTTGGGGTTTGTTCTTGAATCTTTCGAAGACAGTCCATGGCCGTGTCGTACTCCTTGAGCTTCATATAATCGGTGGCCAAGGAATACAAGTGGTCAGTCTCCCAAGGCTCCAACTCCAAAGCTTTTTTGAAACATCGGATGGCTTTGCGGCTGTCGCCACGGTCGCTATAGACATAACCGAGACCTGCCCAACCTGCACCAATCATTTCGTTGATTTCCAAGGCCTTGTGGAAGTGTTCTTCGGCGGTTTGTAAGTCGTTAAGACGGTAGTAGCAGTCGCCGATGGTGGTGTGAATCATCGAAGTCTCCACGCCGTTGCGCAAAGCCTCTTCAAGGGTGTCGATGGCTTCCTTGTAACGCCCGAGGTCGTAATAGATGTCGGCCAAGTGCATGTTGGTCCACAGGTCCTCGGGGTCGATGCTGAGCGCATATTCGTAGGGGTCGATGCTCTCCTCGTATTGTCCCATCATGCGGTAGACATCGCCGATGTTGGTCCACGCCTTGCTGTTGTATGGGTCTTTGTCGACGAGACCGTGGAAGTAGGCGAGGGCTTCTTCCTTGCGGCCTGCGCTGAGGTAGCAGCAGCGAATTTCGTGGTAGATGGTGTCGACATCCTCGGCGAAAGGCATGGCCCTATCGTAAAACTCCAAGGCAAGGTCGTATTTGCGCAGGCGTTGGTATTCGTAAGCAATGGCGTTGTAGAGGTCGAATTTCTCGTCTTCGTCGAAATAGGGCAGGGCGCTGAAATAGTTTTCCAAGGCTTCCTTCGACTTGCCTAAGGCTGCCAAACAGGAGCCGAGGGTGAGGAAATAATCAGGGTCTTGCTCGTCGTCGACACGTTCCACGTGTTGCATAATCTCGAAAGCGCTTTGGGCATCGTTTTCAAGCAGATACTGTCGTGCGTACTTGATTTTCAGCATGTTGCTTTCGGGATGCTGGTCCATGGCCATCTCCACCGCCTGACGAGAGCGTTTCAGCTGGTTGTGTTGCGTGTAGTGGTCAATGATGTACTCGAACTCTTCGCTGTCGAAATACGCCGAGTCGTGCGTCTCCAGCATTTCTTCGTAACGCTTTATGGCAGCCTTCCGTTCCTTTTCTTCTTCCAAATAGTCTTCAATGTCTTCGTCATCAAACATGATAAGCCTCCACTTATTTCGCTGCAAAAGTAATAAAAATCGGGGAGTGGTATATCAAAAATACTTATTTTTGTGGCGTACAAAAACAACTTTTACTATGAAGCGTATTTTTATTCTACTTTTATCCTTGATGTTGGGAGTATCGTCGTTCGCCAATCACTGGAACCCCAACCCGCATCAGTTCCCGACCAATATGAATGTGATTGCCGTGATTGAAATCAACGGAATCGAGCAAACCACCTCCTCGTTGGAGTTAGGTGCATTCTATGGTGACGAATGTCGTGGCAGCCAGATGCTCAATTATTATGAGTCATTAGACCGTCACATGTTATTTTTGACCCTTTATGGCTCTTATGGCCACACCTTTACCTTTAAGTTGTATGACCATGAAATCCAGCAGGAACTTGATTTGGATTGCGACCAAACGATTTCCTTCTCGTCGGATGCCATCATCGGTGCGCTCCGTGATCCTTATATCTTTAGCTTTACGGGTGGTAGTTCCTATACGATAACGACGGCAGCTTCGCCCGAAGTGGGAGGCACGGCGACGGGCGGCGGCACTTTCATGATGGGAGAGTCTTGTACGGTTTCGGCCACGGCCAATGCCGGGTATAGTTTCACGGATTGGAAAGAAAACGGCGTCACGGTTTCTTCGGAGAGTGAATATAGTTTTGCTGTCACGTCAAGTCGCACGCTGACCGCATGTTTCGAACGTACAACGTATACCATCGATGCGGTTGCCATGCCTGAAGTCGCGGGAATGGTTAGCGGAATGGGTACCTATTATGAGAATGATGTTTGCACCCTTTCGGCCATGCCAAACGAGCATTATTCTTTTGTGAATTGGACTGAAAACGGAGCGGTGGTCTCAACGGAGAGCGACTATACTTTTACCGTGAACGCCAATCGTTTTTTGACGGCCAACTTCTTGATAAACAGCTACGAAATAACCGCCGAATCACAGCCTACCGATGGTGGAACCATTACGGGCACAGGCCAATATGAATATGGCAGCATGGCTACATTGAGTGCCATTCCTAATGGGACGCGTCTTTTCATTGATTGGAAAGAGAATGGCGAGGTGGTCTCAACGGAGCCTGACTATAGCTTTCAGGTGACGGGCGACCGTCATCTTGTGGCCTCGTTTACCGATCCTTATTATGTGGTTGAAGCCCGTGTGGACCCTGAAGAAGGTGGTTATGTGGAAGGTGCAGGGAACTATATGGAAGGCTCGACGTGCCATTTGGTAGCCATTGCTGCAACGGGTTATACCTTCGTCAATTGGACGGAAGATGGGGAAGAGGTCTCGACGGAGAATGACTATGGTTTTACCGTGACTTCCAACCGCAGTCTGACGGCTAACTTCTTGATAAACACATACGAAATCACTGCTGAATCTGATCCGATTGAAGGTGGTTTCATCATGGGTACAGGCGAATTCCATTATGGTGAAACGGCAACAGTGAGGGCCTATCCCAACGACACCTATTATTTCATCAACTGGACTGAGAATGGCAATGTCGTTTCCACGCAATCCGACTATAGTTTTCAGGTGACTGGCGACCGTCATCTCGTCGCGACCTTCGCCCAATCGTGTTATGTGGTTGCTGTTGATATTGAGCCGCGTGAAGGCGGGGAGGTCTTTGGCGCAGGAAACTACGTTGAGGGTACGACTTGCCGCTTGGAAGCCCAGGCCGCTCTCGGTTACGTGTTTTCAAGTTGGGCAGAAAATGGAATGGATATTTCCTACGAGCCCGAACTCAGCTTTGTGGTGGACTCTGACAGGCATTTGGTGGCCAATTTTAAGATTGCGTATTACGACATTCGATTGTTGGCTGATCCTGAGGATGGAGGAGAAGTGCATGGATCGGGGAGCTTTACCTACGGCGAAATGGTCTATATCAAGGCGATACCCTATGAGAACTATTTCTTCATCAACTGGACAGAGGATGGACATGAGGTCTCACAAAGCCCCACATACGAATTTGAAGTGCACGGCGACCGCACTTTGGTGGCCCATTTCTACTATTATGATGGTGTCTCCGAAAACGAAAAGACCTGGTCCGTTTATCCAAACCCAACGGAAGGAGTGGTCAGGATGCAAGGCTTGCCGCAAAGTGTGGTTAAGGTTTTCGATGCCAACGGCAAACTGCTGTTTTCCAGAACCGTTTCAGAGGAGCAAAGCCTTGATTTGAGCGGCTACCCAAGTGGTTGTTATCTGTTGGAAATACAGTCTGCAAAAGGCACACATTGGGAAAAGGTGATTAAAAGATAAAAGCATGACCGCTGTGCCATCGTCGCAGCTGATGAGAAATGCACAATGTTCGAGGAACAGGTGACTTAAGGAAATACGGAGGGTGCTGTATTTTATCAAAAAGCAATTCAGTCACCTGAGCTCCTTCCTCAAAGCCGACCACGAGAAGGAAATCGAACAATACGGCAAGCAGGCCAGTATGCGGCCGTCGAAGGTGCATAAGTCGAAGAAAGACTATGACAGGAAGCGGAACAAGGTGAATAAGGTAGATTTAGAGTGAAAAAGGAATCTGCTCCATTTGGATGCAGTAAAAAACTCAAAATCTTTTGGAAGATAATGTAGTTTTTTCCTATCTTTGTTGCGTCGAAAGACGGTGGATTGAAAGATTCGTTTAAACTAACAATGCTCTCAATTTGGAATTATTTGTTGACCATTAATACGAATAGCTATGGCGAAAAAGGCGTTATTGATAGGAATAAATAAGTATCCAGGAACAAACAAATTATCCTATTGCGTTAACGATTGCAAAGCTTTGGCTAAAATCCTCGAACGCAATGACGACAAGGACAAGTCAAGGAATTTTGAGGTTATGCAAATTCCAGACTGTCCAAATTCCAGAATCGCATTCAACTCAATCAAAGAATTGTTTGAAGATAAGAATGTTGATACAGCATTGTTCTATTTTTCGGGACACGGCTATATTGATGCCAACAACAACGGCGGAATTGTATTCCCTGACAATATTGACCCTGACTCAATATATTACGGCATAAGAATGGATGACATTATGCAGGTAGTTGCCAAGTCTCCCATAAAAAACAAGATAATCATTTTGGATTGCTGCAAAAGCGGTAGTATTGCAGTTGGACAAGATAATGTAGCATATCTGCCTGAAGGATGCACGATACTGACATCAAGCAGAGCTGATCAAAACTCGGTGGAGTCATCCGAGAAATCACACGGCATTTTTACCGACCTCCTGTTACAGGCTTTAAGTGGAGAAGCAGCTGACGACTTGGGTAATATAACGGTTGGTGGAATTTACGCGTATATTGACAGAAGTTTGGGATTGTGGGGACAACGCCCGATTTTTAAGACAAACATATCCTATTTTGAATCCATCAGAAACGTTACCCCGCGATTGGAACTTGCCAGGATGAAAGAGGGTTTGGAACTGTTTCCCGAGGCTGATTACAAATATCCATTAACCCCTGAAAATAACTGTAGCACATACGTTAATAGAGAAGAAGCAAGAACGAAGAATCCGAAGTGCATCAATTTCCAAATGCTTCAAGACTTGCAGAAAATTGGTTTCGTAGAACCCTCTATGGAAGAACTGCCTGAAGGTAAGAGGTTTATGTACTATGCCGCTATACTTTCAAAGAGTTGCCGACTCACAAAAATCGGCCAATACTATTGGAAACTTTATAAAAATGGGAGGATATAAAATGAAAAAATTGAATATTTATTACTCGACAGAGTTTTACAAATTGTATGGCAAACACGCCATGATGGATCCCGATACCGTTAAGCTCGGTAACATAATCAATCATAAGACATTCGAGGTGGTTGGCTCTCTCCATGATATCGGTATCGATTTTACGGAAAAGGTAAAAAGCGACATACCCGATGCTGAGCCAATTTACAAATCAAAAGACATAGTGGTAGGCGACTTGTCGGCTGGACAGGATAGTATTGCCAAAATTAGTCTGAATTTCAACAGCGACCACTCTTTGTACCTTTCCACCAAGGGCTCAAAAATCGTTGGCATAGCTGAAGACCATGTTGGTGAGAACAGTCTTGGCGAACAAATCATCAAGTTATACGACAAAGACAAAAAGAAAAGCAAATGGGATAAGGATTGGATTGTTGTAACAGAAGTCGAATATACAAAGAAAGCACTAATCATCATTTCCAACGGCAAGAATGCACACATCGAACTGAAAGCGCAAAGTCCGAGTCCTATTAGTGTCGGTGAAATGATAAAGGCCGATTTGAGTTTCGGCCATGAATCTTCGATAGGTTTCAAGTACATTATGCCCGAAGGTGAATACCGTACTATCCTTTTCAAAGCAAAAGCGATTAACCAATCGTTTTTGAATGGCCCGATTTTTACAACGAGGGATCTCACACTTCCTGGAAATGAGTCATCAGGATTTGAGATGCCTGAAGAACCAGAATATTTGAAGGATTTTGAGTGGATTGACTAATCTACCGCGTAAGGCAATGCCCTTGACCTTGAATACCTTGTGACAGCGGATGCACTGGTTTCGGCAGACGTACATGTGAGTGGAGTCGACAAAGTTGATGCCCATGCACCTACCAGAAGGGCTTTTCTTTTTAACGTTTCAAAAGCCCCCAAAGCAATAATTCAGCAACCTGAAATCCCTCCTCCAAGCCGACCGCGAGAAGGAGATTGAACAATACAGCAAGCAGGTCAGTATGCGGCGGTCGAAGGTGCATAAGTCGGGGAAGGATTATGATAGGAAGAAAAACAAGGTTAAAGAAAGTGAGATGGAATAGATTTTTCTCTATGTTTGTACTTTCAAATCCAGAAGATACTATGAGAAAAACATGTCTGATAATACTGCTGATGCACCTGTGTTTCAGTGTGATGTCACAAACGGCATGGACTGTGGAGACGGTGCCCAACACACGCCTGCAAGGCAACGACATCCATGTTTCCGACCCCGACGGATTTCTTTCCGACAGTGCTGAAATGCGCATCAACACGGCCTTGTGTGCCATTCGCGACAAGGCCGATGTCTTCTTGGTGACCTTGGCTTCCATTGGCGATGCCGAATCTAAGCCTTTCGCCACGGGACTGTTCAACTATTGGGGCATTGGTGATGCCGAAACTGACAATGGCGTGTTGCTGTTGTTCGTTGAGGACCAACATTCGCTGGAGTTTGAGACGGGCTATGGCGCAGAGGAAACCCTCACTGATGCAAAGTGCCAACAAATTTTCACCCATACCATCGTGCCTTATTTCCGCGCTGGCGACCACGAAGGCGGACTTTGTGCCGGTATCGTCGACATTGTCACTGTGTATGGCGGCGAAATCCCTATGGGGCTGAAGACCACATTGCCAACGCAGACCGACAATGGCACTGATGACGATTTTGACGACGTCGGCAACTATCTATGGTTGGGGTTGTTTGGTATGTTCATGTTTGCCATGCCTTTTGTCGGCATTATCTTTTGGCTGCGCAAACGAAATGAACGAAAGAAAACAGTGTCAAGCACTTATCGTTCGCATAATGAAGGCGGCGTCACCTTTGTCGATGGCTTCAATACGTATTGGTCGGGCTCGCCTTGGGAAGGCAAGGGCTGTCTCGGTGGTATGATGTTGGGCCTTTCTTTGTTCGTCATCCTCTTTATGGTCGTTATTTTTACGACCATACGTTACCCCGATGCCGAAGAGAGCAAGCTATACAATTGGATAGCATTGGCGACCCTGCTATTGTATCTCACATGGATATGCTTCCGCCATAACCATCGCGTCCTGAAGACGGCCAAGGATTTGGCAAAAACTTCGGTTAACCCAAATTCGGTCTACCGTGCTGCTTTCGACCGACCGAACAACAAGATTGCGATTTGGATAGCACCTTGGTTGGGCTGGATTTACTATCTGGTCCTCAAAAAACGGATGAATGCGTCCGAAGAATTCCGTTGCCCGCAGTGTGGCGAGATGATGAGCAAGGATAAGTCTTTCCGCTTGCCGGAAACTCACGAGGCGGAGGTAAGGTTAGAGGCTTTGAAGTTTACGCCGTTCCGATGCCCCAATGGACACGAATATGTGGTGAAGGAGCATGGAAAACGCTACAGCAAGTACTCGACCTGCGCGAAGTGCGGAGCCTTCACTTCCTTGTTGATGAAAACGGAGACGACACGTGAGGCCAGTTATACCCAAAGCGGTGAGAAGCAGGAGACCTACGTCTGTCAGCACTGTGGCGAGACCTTCGTGAAAACCTTGGCAATACCTATGCTGGTACACTACAGTAGCAGTTCGTCTTCCAGTTCCTCAAGTGGCAGAAGCTATTCGAGCCATTCCTCAAGCCATCACTCATCGGGTGGCTCGTTCGGCGGAGGCCATAGTGGCGGTGGGGGATATTCGGGGAAGTGGTAGGTTTTTAGTTGGAAGTTGGTAGTTTGTAGTTGATAGTTAGTAGTTGGTAGTTTAGCTGTTATTAATGTTTTCATAAAGGTATTTGAATAAACAAAAAAGTTGTATCTTTGTAGGTTATAACCAGCAGATACAATGATCAACATACGAAAACTCGAATCTGAACTTTGGGAGTCGGCGGACCTGCTCCGACAAGGCAGTAAGCTGACCAGCAACCAATATTGTATGCCCGTGTTGGCACTGCTTTTCCTTCGCTATGCTTACAGCCGCTATAAGATGGTGGAGGCCGAAATCCTGCAAAACCGTCCCATGCGCAATGGCCGTGTGATGCCCCTGGAACCCAGCGACTTTGCTGCCAAAAGTGCGCTCTTCCTCCCCAAGGAAGCCCAATTCGATTATTTGGTGAACCTGCCCGACAACATCGTCGCTGCCGGATTGAAGAGCAAGGACGGGCATGACATCAACTCGTTGGGCGAGGCCGTCAACAACGCCATGCAGCTTGTGGAGGACCAAAGCGAACAGCTGACGGGTGTGCTGCCCAAGACCTACACGATGTTTTCGGATGACCTGTTGCGCGAGCTGCTCCGCATCTTCAACAACAAGACCATCGATGAAGTGGGCGGCGACATCATCGGGCGCATCTACGAGTATTTCCTCTCCAAGTTTGCCCGTGCCGTGGCCAGCGACGATGGCGTGTTCTTTACGCCTAAGTCGTTGGTGAAGATGCTGGTGAATGTGCTTGAACCCAAGCAAGGCGTGATGCTCGACCCCGCCTGTGGCAGCGGTGGTATGTTTGTGCAGACGGGCGACTTCGTGAACCAAAACGGCATGAACGCCAACACGCAGATGACCTTCTTCGGGCAGGAGAAGGTGGAATACAACGCCCAGCTCTGCCTGATGAACATGGCCGTACACGGGCTGAACGGCAAGATTATCTCGGGCGACGAGGCCAACTCGTTCTACCACGATGCCCATAACCTCGCAGGGAAGTGCGACTATGTGATGGCCAATCCGCCCTTCAATGTGGACAAGGTGAAGGCCGAGTCGGCTTCGGCGGCGGGCCGATTGCCTTTCGGATTGCCTGGCGTGAACGCCAAGACCAAGGAAGTGGGCAATGCCAACTACCTTTGGATTAGTTATTTCTATGCCTATCTCAACGACCATGGTCGTGCAGGTTTCGTGATGGCTAGCTCGGCCACCGATAGCGCGAACAAAGACCGCGACATCCGCGAGAAGCTCGTCCGTACGGGCGATGTGGATGTGATGGCGAGCGTGGGCAACAACTTCTTTTATACCCTTTCGCTGCCTTGCTCGCTGTGGTTCTTCGACCGCAACAAGAACTCCGACATCCGCGACAAGGTTTTGTTCATCGATGCCCGCAACTACTACACCGTGGTCGACCGCACCTTGAACGAATGGACGGAGTGGCAGTTGCGCAACTTGCAGGCCATCGTGCATCTGTATCGGGGCGCGACCGAGAAATACAAGGCGCTTGTGGCTGATTACGACAAAGCCCTCAATGGACAAACTGTGGCTACCCTTGAGGAAGCCTTACAAAAACAGAAAGCCGAGGCGAAACAACTGATTGCCGATGCTCCGCGCAAGGACAAGAAACGCATCGAAGCCGAACAAAACGCAAAGATTGCCGAACTGGAAGACGTGCTTGAAACTGCCCGACAGCGCGAATGGCTCGTGTCGAAGTTTGGCGAGGATGGCACTTATCAAGATGTATTGGGCCTTTGCAAAATGGCAACCATCCAAGAGATTGAGGAGAAGAACTACTCGCTGACGCCGGGTGCCTACGTAGGTGTGGCCGAACAAGAGGACGACGGTGTGGACTTCCACGAGCGCATGAACGAGATTCACGCGGAGTTGGCGCAACTGAACCAAGAGGCCAATGTGCTGATGGACGAAATACAAAAGGCTTGGGAGGAAATGAAATGAAACAGGATGGCAAGACATATCAAAATGCTGTAGTTATTATCAAGACCGCAATTCTTCAAAGTCAGGCGCGGGCTGTCAAGGCTGTTAATCAAGAGCAGCTGGCGTTGTACTTTGGTGTTGGCAGGTATATCTCTATGAACACGCGCAATCATGGTTGGGGGACTGGTGCACTCAAACAGATTAGCGATAGCCTCCGACTTGAGCTTCCAGGACTTCGGGGATTCAGTGAGACGAATCTGAAAAATATGCGCCTGTTTTATGAGGCGTGGAATAGTATCGAAACCAATTCGTCAGTTGCGACTGACGAATCTTTAAATTCACGGTCGATAACGGATGGCATTAGTGCTGATAATGCTGAAAATGAAATGATTGCAATTCGTCAGTTACAACTGACGAATTATGTGGAGTTCCCCCTTGCGGAGTTCCTGAGCATCAGTTTCACGCATCATATTGTAATCATCAATCACGCGAAGGACTTCGATGAACGCCTGTTCTACATACGATATTGCCACAAATATAAACCTACTACCGAAGACTTGCCTGGCATTATCAAGCAGGATCTATACCACCATCAGGACAAGATGCCCAACAATTTCCTTGCGACCATCCCCGACTACAAGCAAGCGTATCGCGCCATTCGGATGTTCAAGGACGAATATCTGCTTGACTTTATCAACGTGGAGGAGCTGGGTATGCACGATGAGGATGTGGACGAACAAGTGATAGAGAGTAATATTGTCCACAACGTGAAAAACTTCATCATGACCTTTGGGCGAGGCTTCGCTTTCTGCGGTAGTCAGGTTCACTATGATAAACTGGGGCACGACCACTGGGTAGATCTCTTGTTCTTTAATCGCGACCTGAACAGAACCGTCGTGTTCGAGCTGAAGAACGGAAAATTCAAGGTTGGCTATCTTGCGCAGTTGAGTGCCTATCTGCGGATATTGAACGACGACGACCGCCGCAGTCACGAAGAGGCTCCTATCGGCATCATCCTCTGCAAGAATGCAGACAAGGACTATGCCGGATACATCATGCAGGACTTCAAGCAGCCAATGGGAGTGGCCACCTATATGACTGCCGACGAAATGGACCCCGAACTCTTGAAAGTCCTGCCTCCGAAGGAAGAACTGCAAAGGGTGTATAATGAGAGTAGCAAGAAGGAGGACAAGGAATGAGCGAGTGGAAAAAAGTGAAGTTGGGAGAACTCTACGAAGTTCATAATGGACTTTCCAAAGGATGGCAATTCTTTGGAAGTGGCTACCCATTCCTAACATTCTCAGATGTTTTCAACAATTGGTTCTTGCCAGACACATTAGATTCACTGGTCCAATCATCAAATAAAGAAAGAGTAGCTTGTTCTATTAAGAAAGGTGATGTGTTTATTACAAGAACCAGCGAAACGATGGATGAGTTGGGCATGAGTTCTGTGGCTCTTAAAGATTATCCCAATGCAACCTACAATGGATTCACTAAAAGGCTTCGGCCAATTACAGGTGAAGTTGTTCCAGAGTATATTGGCTATTATCTTCGCTCCAAGAAATTTAGAGCCAAATTTATGGCCTTTTCGTCGATGACGACTCGTGCAAGTCTAGCCAATGACGACTTGCTTGGTATGGAAGTGGAAATTCCTGATAAAACTATCCAAATCCGCATCGCCACCATCCTTTCCCGCTACGACACCTTGATAGAGAACTACCAGAAGCAGATCAAGCTGTTGGAGGAAGCGGCGCAGCGGCTCTACAAGGAATGGTTTGTGGAGTTGCGCTTCCCTGGGCATGAAAACACCAAGATGGTGGATGGCCTGCCGGAGGGGTGGGAGAGGAAGAAGTTGGTTGATATGGTTGATGTACAATATGGTTATGCTTTTGACGGAATGCTATTCAATAGTGATGGTGACGGAATGCCTATATTAAGGATTAGAAATATTCCCGATGGTACAACGTCAGATTTCACAACGGAAGAAGCACCTGCTAACTATATTGTTCGGAATGGAGATATTGTGGTCGGTATGGATGGTATTTTCCATATCAATAGCTGGAGTGGCGGAGATGCTTACCTTGTTCAACGAGCTTGCTCATTTAGGCCAAAGGAAGAAGGAATAAAAGGATTCATTTTCCAAGCCATTCAAGAGCCTATCAAGTTTTTTGAGAAAACACTTGTCGGCGCAACGGTAGCACATCTCGGGAAAAAACATATAGATTCAATTGAGCTTGTTGTTCCAAATAACCACGAGTTTTTTGAAGCATTCCAAACAATGTATATAAAGAGGCAAGGGCTATTGTCTCAAATCCGCCTTCTCACCGAGGCCCGCGACCGTTTGCTGCCGAGGCTGATGGGAGGGAAGATGGAAATGAAAATACAAATTAAATGAACTAAGACTATGACAGGTACTATTATATCAATTGTTTTAGGAATTGCCGGCATAATCTTTACATATTTTATCGCCAGGTGGCAGATGAAGAAAAGCCGAATCGACCATTATTTAATCAATTCCTATGATATTGGAAAGGGGTTAACCGATGAATTCCCTGGCTTTTCACTTCATTATGGAAACGAAGTCTTGTCAAAAAATGTGAAAGTTCTGAAAGGTGGATTTATTAATATTGGAAGAAATGATATTGGAGACGATGATAGAACAACTGACATTAGAATAATTCTTCCAGAGGGATGTGTGGTAAAAGCCGTCAATGTATGTCCATTGGGAAGTGGACTAATTGTCAAATCCCGAATTGATGAGGAGAAAAGAAACGTTATATGTTTTAGAGTTGAAGGGCTTTTAATATCAAAAGAATGCTTCGATTATACTGCTATTATTGAAGCACCTGATGATATGAACAATATAGATAATAAGCTTGTTTTTAATCATAGAATAAAAAATACGACAATTCAAAATACTTATATTGGTAATATAGCACAATTCCAGGAAAAGCGGAGTGTGTCAACTATGTTGTTGACGATATCAACTGTGGCATTTGTAATAATATACGCAGTATATTTGTTGATGCCTGAGTGGTGGCTTGATCATTTCTCCAAAAGCTCGATGATGACATTGTTAAGTTTTTTGATTGGCTGCTTTGGCAGTATGCTTTTAATCGAGACGTTTAGGAAAAAGGGACGAATTATTAAAGTTCTAATGAAAAACAAAAAAACAATTCATTGAATTTATGAAGACGTTATCATATATAATAGTTAATAGAAAAGCCTCTGGAGTCCCGCGACCGTTTGCTGCCGAGGCTGATGGGAGGGGAGATGGAAGTGTAACCTATAAATATCAATACTATGGAAATAGATTTGTATAAAAGAACGTATTATAAGTACAGAAGCCTTACTGACTTGGAACGATTTCTTGACATTATTGTCAATAACCGTCTTTATGGGGCGGTGTATAAAGAGCTGAATGACCCAATGGAAGGAAAATTCAACAAAGTTGGACTAAATGAAGATGATTATGAGAATATCTATGGCAATCCTAAAAGAACAAGGGTTTGTTCTTTGTTGACAAAGCAAGATGATCAGGTTTTTCCGAATGATTACTTGATGTGGTCACATTATGCGGATAGCCATAAGGGGTGTTGCATCGAATTGCAAACTACTAATTTACATAATAATGAGTGGGAGTTGGTGGAAGTGAATTATCAGGATAAACTGCCAATAGTTGAAGGTGATGAGAAGGAAAGAATTAAAAAAATCTTGTCAGTCAAAACCTCCATTTGGCAGAACGAACATGAGGTGCGGGCGGTCAGGATGTATGAAAAGGACAAGTTCGGTTCCCAGTCAGCTTTTTATTATATTAAGGTTATGGCTGTCTATCTAGGAGATAGGGTTCCTAAGGAAAAGTGCGATTTTTATGGAAAAATAATCACTAGCATAAATCCCAAGATTCGGGTGTACATGATTAGGGAAGAAAACTCTGTTCCAGGATTCTTTCCTAGTTTGAAAACCATAGAGTTATTATAGTTATGCCACACGACTACAGCGAAGACCAACTGATACAGCGCAGCACTGCCGATTTCATGGAAAAGGAACTCGGCTGGAAGAGCGTCTATGCCTTCGACCAGGAGACCATGGGCAAAGACGGCACGTTAGGCCGTGCCACTTACCACGAGGTGCTACTTATCCGTCATTTCTGCAAGGCCCTCAAAGCCCTCAACCCTTGGCTCACCGAGAAGCAACTGCAAGAAGCCGTGGAGCGCATGACGGAGCGCATGAGCAGCCAGACGCTGATGCAAATCAACGAGCAGAAGTATCAATACATCCGCGACGGCGTACCTGTTACGCGCATAAAACCCAACGGCGAGACCGAGGAAGTGCGCGCCAAGGTCATCGACTTCAACGCGCCCGACAAGAACGAGTTCCTCTGTGTGCGCGAGTTGTGGGTGCATGGGGCCCTCTATCGCCGCCGTGCCGACATTGTGGGCTTCGTCAACGGCATCCCCTTGCTTTTCATGGAGCTGAAAAACCATGACGTGGAGGTGGTCGATGCCTTCAACATGAACTACCGCGACTATCTCGATACCATCCCGCAATTGTTCTATCACAACGCCTTTATCATGTTCAGCAACGGCTTGGAGGCGCGGGTGGGCACCATTGACTCGAAATGGGAGTTTTTCCACGAATGGAAACGCCTCAACGAGATGGAGGAGGGCAACATCGAGCTGCCCACCATGCTGCGCGGCATCTGCAAGAAAGAGAACTTCCTCGATCTGTTGGAGAACTTCATCCTCTACGACCATTCGGGCGGCACCACGGTGAAGATTTTGGCCCGCAACCACCAGTATCTCGGTGTGAACCAAGCCGTTGAGATGTATCGAAACCGCCAGTATCTCAACGGCAAGTTGGGCGTGTTTTGGCATACCCAAGGTAGCGGCAAGAGTTATTCGATGGTGTTCTTGTCGCAGAAGATACGCCGCAAGTTTGAAGGCTCGCCGACCATCGTCATTCTCACCGACCGCGACGAGCTGAACAAACAAATCAGCGACACTTTCGAGAACTGCAGACTCTTGGGCAAGGTAAAGGCCGAGAAGTTCATCGCTTCGAGCGGTGAAGACCTGAAAGCCAAGCTGAGAGGCAATCCTTCCTTCATCTTCTCGCTCATCCAGAAGTTCAATGACCCCAATGCCGAGCCCATCTATCCCGACCACGACATCATCGTGATGAGCGATGAGGCGCACCGTACGCAAAACGGCATCTTCGCCGACAACCTGATGCACCTGCTGCCTACGGCACACCGCATCGGATTCACGGGCACGCCCTTGCTTTCCAACGACAACATCACCGCCCGCACCTTTGGCGGCTATGTCAGCATCTACGACTTCAAACGCGCTGTGGACGACAAGGCCACCGTGCCTTTGTTCTACGAGAACCGAGGCGAGAAACTGAAGGACTTGAAGAACCCAGAAATCAACGAGGAGATTGCCGCCGCCTTGGAGCAGGCTGGTGACATGGATGCTTCGCAGTTGGCCAAACTGGAACGAGAGTTTTCCAAGGAAGTCCACCTGCTGACCGCCAGGAGTAGGCTACGCATTGTGGCACAGGACTTCGTGAAGCACTATAGCGACCTTTGGACTTCGGGCAAGGCCATGTTTGTGTGCTACAACAAAGTGACTTGTGTGCGCATGTACGACTATGCCCAGGAATACTGGCAGCAAGAAATCAAGGCTTTGGAGCAGATCATTGCTGCCTGTGACTCACAACAGGAAGTGCAAGAGCTGACGCGCAAGTTGGAATGGATGAAGGAAACCGAGATGGCCGTGGTCGTCTCGCAAGAGCAGAACGAGATTCAGACCTTCGAGAAGTGGGGCTTGGACATCAAGACGCACCGCGAGAAGATGGAGAAACGTGAACTCGACAAAGAGTTCAAGGACGCCGACTCGAAGCTCCGCATCGTCTTCGTCTGCGCCATGTGGCTGACGGGTTTCGACGTGAAGACCCTGTCGTGCCTCTACATTGACAAACCCATGAAAGCTCACACGCTGATGCAGACCATTGCCCGCGCCAACCGCGTGGCCGAAGGCAAGACCAACGGCCTCATCATCGACTACATGGGCATTGTGAAGGCGTTGCGGCAGGCCTTGGCCGACTATACCGCCAATCCCGAAGGAGCCGACGCTTCCCAGTGTCGGGACAATGGCGGCAACGACCCGACCCTCGACAAGCAGGAACTTATCAAGCATGTCGTGGAAACCATGGCAGCGGCCACGGCATTCCTGAAAGAACATGGCTTTGAGCTAAAACAACTGATTGAAGCGGAAAGTTTCTATAAGCTCTCGTCGCTGAAAGAGGCTGCTAACGCTATGTGTGAGACCTTGGAAATCAGGAAGACCTACTGCACCTTTGCCACCACCTTGCTGAAACTGTGGAAATACCTTGACCGTGAGGATATTACCCCAGAGATGAAACAACAAAAGGATGCTATTGAGGCCATTTACAAAGAATTGCAAAAGAAGCGCAAGCACGCCGACATCACTGATCTTAGCGTGACCATCAACGAGATTGTGAATGAGCATCTTGAAGTGGAAAATCTTACAATCTCGGAAGGTGACAGCCGCCGTTTCGACATCAGCGGCATCAATTTCGACTTACTTAGGAGCGAGTTTGCCAGAAGCAAGGAGAAAAATCTGGTGATGAAGGATATTCAGGAACTCTTGCAAGAGCGGATTGCCCAGATGATGGCCGCTAATCCGTCGCGCATCAACTTCTATGAGCGGTACCAGCAAATCATCAAAGAATACAACCAAGAGCAGAACCGTGCCACGATAGAAAAGACCTTTGAGGAACTGATGAAGTTGTCACACGACCTGACCGAGGAGGAAAAGCGCTATGTCAGGGAAGGCTTCGAGAACGACGAGCAACTTTCGATGTACGATGTGCTGTTTAAAGAAGACTTGACCAAGGAGGACATCAAGAAGCTGAAAAAGGTCGCAAAGGACCTCTTGGAGAAAATCAAAGAGCAGTTGGCAGGCATGGACCATCCCTTCGACAAACCTATCACCAAAGCCACACTTTACATCACCATCCGCGACTTGTTGTATCAGGAGTTGCCCGAGAGCTATTCCGATGAGAGCATTTCCTATTACCGCGATGCGGTGTATGAATATGTGAGTAGGCAGTATGGTGGGGCAGCGTAGTGATTGAAACAATTGAAAATTAGTAGCATAAACCATGAAATCCAAGTCCAAAAAGAACAAGAAAAAGCAGTTCAGCAGCGTAAAAGCCTTGCTCAAAGCCGACCGCGAGAAGGAAATCGAGCAGTACGGCAAGCAGGTCAGTATGCGACCTTCGAGGGTGCACAAGTCGAAGAAGGACTACGACCGAAAGAAAAACAAAGTGGATAAGGGTGATTTGGAATAGTTTTTTCCGTAAATTTGCAGTCAGATTTTACGTGTATGATCACTTTTGGTATAAATATTCACAAGACCTTGGGACTATGACTTGTGACGATGACTATGACCGCATAAACTATATTATAAAGCGGTTATTGTCATAGTCAATAGTCATAGTCAAAAGAAAGCATAGGAAAAATGATATTGGTATTAAAATCTGAATAGTTTACAAATAAATACAAGACTAATAATATGACCATCAACGAATTAGAAAGAATCGCCTCTCAGGTGCGCCGCGACATCATCCGCATGGTGCATGGCTGCCAGTCGGGGCATCCGGGCGGTTCGCTGGGCGCAACCGACATTGTCACAGCCCTTTACTTCGATCAAATGCAAATCGACCCCGCCAAGTTCCGTATGGATGGCAACGGCGAGGATATGTTTTTCCTTTCCAACGGCCACATCAGCCCGATGTTTTACAGCATCCTGGCACGTCGCGGCTATTTCCCTGTCAAAGAGTTGGCTACCTTCCGCCGCCTCGGCACACGTCTTCAAGGCCATCCCACCACGGCTGAGGGTTTGCCAGGCGTCCGCATTGCTTCGGGTTCACTTGGACAAGGCCTTTCTGTTGCCATCGGTGCGGCACAAGCCAAGAAACTGAACGGCGACCAACATATCGTCTATGTCCTCATGGGCGACGGCGAACAGGAGGAAGGCCAGATTTGGGAAGCTGCCATGTATGCGCCCGCCAAGGGCATCGACAACCTCATTGCTATCATCGACTACAACAAGAAACAAATCGACGGCCCCACGGATGACGTGCTGAGTCTCGGCGACTTGCGCGCCAAATACGAGGCTTTTGGCTGGTATGTCATGGAGATGAGTGGAAACGACATGCATGCCATTGTGAATATCCTGAAACTCGCTCGTGAAAACACGCATCAGGGCAGACCTCAACTCATCTTGGCCCACACCGAGATGGGCATGGGTGTCGACTTCATGATGGGCACGCACAAATGGCACGGCACACCGCCCAACGACGAACAGGCCGCAAATGCATTGTCGCAGTTGAAGGAAACATTAGGGGATTATTAGATTCCCTACGGGAATGGAGTTCAGAGATTGTTTTTGTTTGCGGCGGCCAGTGGTGCTATGGTTAGCCAAATTCTCTTGCCGCCGCAAATAATGTAACGAATAAACTCCATTCCCGAAGGGAAACTCAATCTTGAAATTTGAAATATTGAAATCTTGAAATATTGAAATCTTGAAATAATACACCATGGACTTTACAATTCAGAATAACAAAGATACAAGATCAGGGTTCGGTGAAGGCTTGCTCGAAGCGGGGCGCCGCAATCCCAAGGTGGTGGCCTTTTGTGCCGACCTCACTGGCTCGCTGAAGATGGGCGACTTCGCTAAGGAGTTCCCCGAGCGTTTCTTCCAGACGGGCATCGCCGAGGCCAATATGATCAACATGGCGGCAGGCATGGCCTTGAGCGGTTTCGTTCCGTTCACAGGTACTTTCGCAGCTTTTGCCACAGGCCGCGTCTACGACCAAATCCGTCAGAGTGTGGCCTATTCCAACAAAAACGTGAAAATTGCCGCCTCTCATGCTGGTTTAACCCTCGGCGAAGATGGTGCCACGCACCAAATCCTTGAGGACATTGGGCTGATGAAGATGCTGCCTAATATGACCGTCATCGTGCCTTGCGACTTCAACCAGACTAAAAACGCGACCCTCGCCGTTGCGGAATACGACGGTCCTGTGTACCTGCGTTTCGGTCGCCCGAAAGTGCCGAATTTCACTCCTGTGGATGAAAAATTCGTCATCGGCAAGGCACAAATGCTGCAAGAAGGCAGCGACGTGACCATTTTCGCCTGTGGTCACCTCGTTTGGAAAGCCGTGCAAGCACTACCGATACTGAAAGAAATGGGCATCAATGCTGAGCTGATTAATATCCATACCATCAAGCCTTTGGATGTGGAGGCTGTGCTGAAATCGGTAGGGAAGACCCGTTGTGTGGTCACCGCAGAGGAACACCAACGCAACGGTGGCTTGGGTGACAGCATCGCGCAAGTGCTTGCTTTGAACATGCCTTGCCCGATGGAAATGGTGGCTGTCAATGACGTGTTCGGCCAAAGCGGCACGCCCGAGGAGCTGTTGAAGGCCTACCATCTCGACACGCCCGACATCGTGGAAGCGGTGAAAAAAGTTGTGGCACGGAAGCAATAAACGACAGAAATAGACGATATAAAAGGGATTCCCTTGCGGGAATGGCGTGGTGAGGTTCTCATTTAATGCGGCGGCTTGTGGAGTTCACAAGTCATAAGATTCTTGAAGCCGCCGCCTTTTAACTACAGACAGCTCTCCATTCCCGCAGGGAACCTCAACAATTAAACGATTAAACAATCAACGATTCAACGATAATGAAAAAACTAACCACTCTATCCCTAATCGCACTCGTCATAATGGGCATGTTGTCCTCATGTGGCAGCAAGAAAGAAGAAACGCCTGAACCACCTAAAGCCATGAATGTCATTTACATGATTGGCGACGGTATGGCCTTGCCGCAGGTTTATGCGGCCATGTTGGCGTCGGGCGAAAAAATGACCTTCTCACAATTCCCTTACATCGGCGTAGTCGACACCCACTCGGCCAGTAACGACATCACCGACTCGGCTGCGGCTGGCACGGCTCTTGCCAGCGACCACAAGACCAAAAATGCCATGATTGGCGTGAATCCGGATTCGATTCCTGTGAAAACAGTCCTTGAGGTGATGAAGGAGCAAGGCAAGGAGACGGGCATTGTGGTGTCGAGCTATGTCACCCATGCCACGCCTGCCTCTTTCTATGCCAAGGTGCCGTATCGCAAACAATATGAGGATATTGCTGTGCAGATGGCCGAAAATCCTTATCTGAATCTTATCATCGGTGGTGGCATGAAGCATTTCAACCAACGCAAGGACAGCATCAACCTTGTGGAACGCATGGAGAACGAACTCGGTTGGAAGGTCTACGACACCCTCGCCGACATCGACGTGACCTGTAAGAAATACGCCGTTATCGCCAACGACGACCACATGCCTCCTGTGGCTGAGCGTGGCGACTTTCTGCCACGTGCCGTAAAGACGGCCTTGAAGACCCTGGATAATGCTGAAAACGGCTTCTTCCTCATGGTGGAAGGCTCGCAAATCGACTTTGCCTGCCATGGCAACGACTCCACGTGGATGATGGACGAGATGCTCGATTTCGACTATGCCATCAAGGTGGCCCTCGACTATGCCAAGGAGAAAGGCAACACGTTGGTCGTGGTCACCGCCGACCATGAGACAGGCGGCCTGACCTTGCCCGATCCCAATGGCAAATACACCAATGTCGTGTTTGATTACTCGACGAGAAGCCATACCTGCTTGCCGGTGATGGTCTATGCCTACGGCCCTGGTGCCGAACAATTTACGGGCTGGATGCAAAACACCGAGATGAAAGGCAAGATTCTGAATGCCTGCGGACTTGAAAACATTAGCGACGGCCTGCCCGAAGGCAAACAGCTCAAGATGAATGCCGTAAAAGTCAATTTAGATAGTAAACCTGAGTAATAGTGGAATAAAATGGCTATCAGCTTTCAGCCATCAGCTGTCAGCATTTTGCTGCCAAGCTGATAGCTGCCTGCTGACAGCTGACAGCTAAAAATATGAAACTCTCTGTCGTCATCGTCAACTACAATGTCGAGTATTTCCTCGAACAGTGCCTGCATTCGGTGCAACGTGCCATGCAGGGCATTGAGGGGGAGGTGTTTGTTGTCGACAACAACTCCGTCGATGGCTCGCTGAAGATGTTGGCGCAGAAGTTTCCCGATGTGAAGGTCATCGCCAACAAGGACAATGTAGGTTTTGCGAAGGCGAACAATCAGGCGATTAGGATTTCGACAGGCGAGTACGTTCTCCTGCTCAATCCCGATACGGTGGTGGAGGACGACACCTTCTCGAAGTGTATCGCCTTCATGGACAGCCATCCCGATGCGGGTGGCCTCGGCGTGAAGATGGTGGATGGCAAGGGACAGTTCTTGCCCGAGTCGAAGCGTGGTTTGCCTACAGCAAAAACGGCGTTCTATAAGATGTTTGGCTTGGCCAAGCTCTTCCCGCACAGCAAGCGTTTCGCCCGTTATTACATGGGGCATCTCTCCAACGATGAGACCAACGAGGTGGAAATCTTAGCTGGTGCTTTCATGCTGATGCGGCGTGAAACGCTCGATAAAGTAGGCCTGCTCGACGAGACCTTCTTTATGTATGGCGAGGACATCGACCTGTCTTACCGCATCACGCAAGGCGGTTACAAGAACTATTATTTCCCTGAAACGCGCATCATCCACTACAAGGGCGAGAGCACGAAGAAGACCAGCGTCAACTACGTGTTTGTCTTCTACCGCGCCATGGAGATTTTTGCCAAGAAGCACTTCGGCAACTCATGGGCCAAGTCGTTCTCTTTCCTTATTAATATGGCCATCTACATCAAGGCGTTTTTTGCTTTGGTGTCGCAGTTTTTCCACAAGGCAGCCATCCCGTTTTTGGATGCGGTGCTGGGCTACGGCGGCTTGGCGGCTATCAGCTATTTTTGGGGTCACGGCAACATCTATGGCGGCGTGGGCACCTATCCAGCGGTGCTCTTTGCGGTGGTGCTCCCGATTTACATCTTGATTTGGCTGTTGTCCACCTATTTCACAGGAGGTTACGACAAACCTTATAGCATCGCGAAAGCCATCCTTGGTGTGGCCTTTGGTAGTGCCGTGATTTTGGTGTTGTATGCCTTGCTGCCCGAGAGTCTCCGTTTCTCGCGGGCCTTGATTCTCTTCGGAATGCTATGGTTAGCCTTGGAGATGAGCATCACGCGAGCCATAGGCATTTTGATGGGTAATGAGAACTTTCAGTCGAAACGGACGGAGAAGAAGCGCTTTTTGGTCATCGGTAGCCCCGAAGAGACACAACGCGTCAATTCCATCTTGGAAAGCACCTCCATCAAGCCTGATTTCATCGGTTTGGTGAGTTCGGAGGCGCAAGGCGAGGCCCCAGAGGGCTTCATCGGCAACCTCTCGCAGGTGCCCGACATCATTGAGATTTATAAGATCACCGAGGTCATCTTCTGCTCCAAGGATGTGCCGCATCAGGTCATCATTGACAAGATGGTGGACTGGCACGCCACCAACGTGGATTACAAGATTGCCCCAGAAGACAGTCTGTCCATCATCGGCAGCAACAGCATCAACACGCGCGGCGACCTTTACACCGTTGATATCAAGGCGATTGACACGGTGGCCAACCGCCGTAACAAACGCCTTTTTGACGTGCTGATGAGCCTGTTCAGCATCATCTTCTGGTTGCCCTTGGCCTTGGTCGTGAAGCAGCCAGTGCAGTTCCTCAAAAACGCTGTCCTTGTGCTGTTTGGCCGCAGAACCTGGGTGGGATATTGCTCGCCCGCCGATGAGTCGCAAAAACTGCCCAAGATTCGCAAGGGCATCTACAATCCCGCATCCCATTTGGAAAAGAATATCGAAGCCGATGTCCTCAACCAGATGAACCTGCTTTATGCCCGCGACTATACGGTGTGGAAGGACGCCGAGATATTCTTTAAATCCATCATGACAAAATAAAGTCCCTTATGCGTAGAACCCTGCTCGTTGTCTTGTCGCTATTCATGGTGCAACAGCTTTCGGCGCAGCGTGAAAAGACTTCGTTTCAGACCCTTTGGGAATGGAAACCTACCCTTGATGTACGTTCCGATGTGGTCATGGTGTATGGCGCAGGCGATTATACGACGCTTTCGTTCCACGACCGCGTGAATTCATGGCGCGACCATGGCTATACCACGCATTTCATGTCCGGCATCGCTTGGGGTGGCTTTGACTCCTATTTCAAAGGCGAGTGGGATGGAAAGCCCCATGACGATGAGGTGCAAAAGAGACTATCGGGTGAAGGAATCATGCATGGTCCCAATTCGCCTTACGTTGTGCCAACCCATGTTTTTTTGTCTTATTTCAAAGAGAATCACATCAAACGCGCCATTGACGAAGGCATGAACACCCTATACTTCGAAGAGCCGGAGTTTTGGGTGTGGAGTGGGTATAGCGAAGCTTTCAAGCGTGAGTGGCAGGACTTTTATGGCTTCCCTTGGCGGCCACAGCATGTGTCAGCGGAAAATACCTATTTCTCCAACAAACTCAAGTATCAACTTTATTGTCGTGCCCTCGATGAGGCTTTCGCTTACGCCAAACAATATGGGCGTGAGCAGGGGAGGGAGGTCCGTTGTTTTGTGCCGACACATTCCTTGCTCAATTATGCCCAGTGGGGCATCGTTTCGCCTGAATGTTCGTTGAATTCCATGGAGAATTGCGACGGCTATATCGCCCAGGTCTGGACAGGCACGTCGCGTATGGCCAACCACTACAACGGTGTGCTGAAAGAGCGCGTCTTTGAGATGGCCTTTTTGGAATATGGTTGTCTCGAATCGATGGCGAGGCCCACGGGACGCAAAATGTATTTTTTGACCGACCCCATCGAGGACAGCGAAGTGAATTGGGAGGATTATCGGCGCAACTATCAAGCCACTTTTACCGCCCAACTGCTTTATCCCGACATCAACGATTATGAGGTGATGCCTTGGCCTAACCGCATTTATGTGAGGCCCCATCGTCTGAGTCCTAACAGCGATGAAAAGACCGTCATTCCCCGTCATTATGCAACGCAGATGCAGGTGATGATTAATGCGCTCAACATGATGCCGAAGTCTGAAAACCATGTCAGCGGTGCGCAAGGGATTAGTGTTCTTTTGTCGAATTCCATCATGTTCCAACAGCCCTTCATGGGTAAAGAAGACTCGTATTTAGTCAATTTCTTTGGCTTGGCCATGCCACTCATTAAGCAGGGCATTCCTTTGGGTATCATCCATTTGGAAAACGTGGGATACGAAGCGACTTGGCGCGACCAGCGCGTGCTGTTGATGACCTATCACAACATGAAGCCCCTTGACCCTGAGGCGCACCGGCATATCGCCGATTGGGTAGGGCAGGGAGGCAGCCTGATTTATTGCGGGCGCGATGATGATCCGTTCCAAAACGTTCCTGAATGGTGGAATACCAACGGGAACCATTATACCGCCCCTTCGAAACATCTTTTTGCACTGATGGGTATGGACGAACAAGTTGCTGAAGGGCACTACACTTTTGGCAAAGGCCAAGTCTATGTATTGCGTCATAATCCACAAGAGTTTGTCCTTACTGCGGGAGCTGACAGCCTGCTATTGCAAACCTTGGAAGCGGCTTACGGCCCATACGAACAAAAAAACTCTTTCGTTTTGCACAGGGACTCTTATCTGATTGCCTCTGTTGTAGACGAGAGTCCCGTTTCGAGTGAGCCATTGGTTTTAAAAGGCCGTTTCATTGACTTGTTTGACCCTTCGTTGCCCGTGCTTTCCGAAAAGGTGGTTCAACCAAGCGAGCAGGCTTTCCTTTTTGATTTGGATAAAGTGGAAGATAAAACCCGTCCGCAGGTGCTGGCGTCAGCCTCGCGGCAGTATGACGAAGAGGTTACCTCAAACAGTTTTAGTTTTGTATCCAAATCGCCTGTTGACACGGAAAATGCAATGCGTATCCTTTTGCCGCAGTCACCCAAGCAGGTGCAAGTAAGCATCGCCAGCCAATCGAATTGGGATGAGGAAAGTCAAACGCTCCTTTTGAAATTTGTGAACGCTCCGGAAGGTGTACGGGTTAGAATTGAGTGGTGAGGGCGCTCATTCTGCATGTCTGTATCCATTCACCTTATCCCAATTGCCACGTGTAAAGTCAGGTATGGCAACTGGCATGCCACCATTGGCGATGCTGGCTGCCGTCAGCTCGCCGAGGCATGACCATTCGGCGGCATCATAGACGTCTTCGTCGAGGGGCAGGCCGTTGTGGAGGCAGTAGATGAGGCGGTAGTCCATGATGAAGTCCATGCCGCCGTGGCCGCCCACTTCTTTGGCTTTCTCTTCAATCTCCACAGCGATGGGGTGGAGGTAGTTCTCCAAAATCTTGTCGCGCACCTCGGCAGGCACAAAGCCGTGCGGGTTGAGATGCTCGCCTTCATTAAGGAAGCCTTCGGGCAGTTTGTCTTCAAGGACGGTGAAACCTGCTGATGGATATTTGTTGGCAAAGCCTTCCGTACCTGTGAGTTGGTAGAGGCGATTGTAAGGACGATAGTTGTAGACGTCATGTTCGATGAGCAAAGTCTTGCCTTTCTCGGTTTGAATCATCGTGGTGGTCATGTCGCCGTTAGCGAAGTCGTCGACGCCCATCATCTCCTTGGCGACTTTCTTGCCGTTGTAGGAAGGCGTACTCATCGAGACTAAGGTCTTCATGCGGTCGCCGCGATGGATGTTGAAGGCCTGACAGAGGGGCCCGAGGCCGTGGGTGGGGTAGACGTCGCCCGAATGGCTTTGGTTGAACTCCAAGCGCCAGTTTTCGTAGTATTCGTGCCAATAAGGCTCCAGGTTGTGGATATAGGCACCCTCGCCGTGGATGAGTTCGCCGAACATACCTTTTTGGGCCATGTTGAGGGCGGTCAGCTCGAAGAAGTCGTAGCAGCAGTTTTCGAGCATCATGCAGTGGCGCTGGGTCTGTTCGGCCACGTCGACGAGCTGCCAGCACTCTTCGATGGAGGTGGCGGCGGGCACTTCGACGGCCACATGCTTGCCGCATTGCATGGCATAGGTAGCCATCATGACATGGGTCTGCCAGTTGGTGCAGATGTAAACGAGGTCGATGTCGTCGCGCTCGCAAAGCTCGCGCCAGGCCTCACGACCCGTGTAGGCAGCGGCACGCGGCAGACCTTTGGCTTCGAGGATGTCGGTTTGCACCTTCTTGACACGGTCGGGCTCGATGTCGCACAAGGCGACGACAGTCACGCCGTCGATGTAGGTCATACGGTCGACGGCATCGGGGCCACGCATACCGAGGCCGATGAAGCCGATGCGGACGTTCTCAATGGGGTCGACGGCGAATTGCAGGACACTCTTTTGTCCTTCAATGCGCTGAGGCTCGTCAAAGACAATGGTGTTGCCGACGATGCGGTAGTTCTTTTTGGGAACTTCGGTTTCTTTCTTCTCGCTACAAGCGGTAAACACAGCCAAGACAAAAATGCCGATAAATAAATGTAAAAGTTTGTTTCTCATACCGTTAGTAATTTAGTTATTATGGGTTTCCCTTCGGGAATGGAAGTTGTTTGCTTTGGAATTGCGGCGGTATGAAGTACTTGCTTTCTGTTGGCAACTCTAACCGCCGCATTACAACTATGATTCCAACTCCATTCCCGTAGGGAATCTTATTTTTTTCAAGGCAAAAATAGGAATTTAAAGCTCAAAATCACTATTTTCGCAAAAAATTCTACATTATGAACGAACTTTTCTCCATCGCTGGTCATTTTATTGACCCGAAAACTATCGAAAATATCCAGCCTTTAGGCAACGGCCTCATCAACGACACCTATAAAATAATGTTGAAAGGGGGGACCAAGCCGAAATATGTATTGCAACGCATCAATAATGCTGTCTTTACTGATGTGGAAATGCTGCAAAACAACATTGAAGCCGTGACAAACCATATCCGAAAGAAATATGAAAACCAAGGCGTTAAAGACATTGGCAGACGTGTTTTGCATTTCCTGAAAGCCGATACGGGCAAGACATACGTCATCGAAGACGGCAAATACTGGCGTGTGATGGACTTCATTGCCGACAGCTACACCTACGAGGCCGTCACGCCAAAGTATGCCTATTATGCGGGCCGTTCGTTTGGCGATTTCGAGTCGTTGCTGACGGATTTGGAGGCCCCGATAGGCGAGATTATCCCCGACTTCCATAACATCGAGTTCCGCTTGAGACAGTTGGATGATGCCATCACCGATGACAAGGCAGGCCGAATGAAAGACCCTGAGGTACAGGACTATGTGAAGAAGATAAAGGCGGTGGAGGAAAGGATGTGTTTGGGCGAACAATTGTATCGCGAGGGCAAGCTCCCCAAGCGTATCTGCCATTGTGACACCAAGGTCAATAACATGCTCTTCGACAAGGATGGCAACGTATTGTGTGTCATCGACTTGGATACCATAATGCCCAGTTTTGTCTTCTCCGATTTCGGTGACTTCTTGCGTTCGGCTGCCAACACCGGCGCGGAAGATGATCCGAATTTAGACAACATCCACTTCAACATGGAGATTTTCAAGGCTTTTGCGAAGGGCTATCTCGAAGGCACGAAATCATTCCTGCTGCCCATTGAGAAAGAAAACCTGCCGTATGCCGCCACCTTGTTCCCCTACATGCAGGCGGTGCGTTTCTTTGCGGATTACCTCATTGGCGACACCTATTACAAAATCAAATATCCTGAGCACAATCTGGTCCGCACGCGGGCACAATGGAGATTGTTTCAGGAGGCGGAGGCTTGTCTTCCTGAGATGAAATCGTTTTTGAGTTAGGAGTTTGGAGTGAGGAGTAATCCAAAATACTCCAAACTCCTCACTCCAAACTCCTCACTATTAGCTCAATTTGTTTCGCTTGTATCTTCTTGGCAATGATGCGTTTGTCGCGATCAAGGACATAAATCAGCGGCGTGGTTTCGATGTCGAAAAGGCCTATCAGTTCCGACGGATTTGTAATCCAGAGGAATTGAATGGGGGATTTCAAATCCCCGTTTCCTTGCGGGCGGATTGCAAATCCGCCCGAACTTTCACCTGCACTGTCGGGATTCATGTCGATGGCAAGAACTATGATTTTAGGGTGTTCTGCACATATTGAATCCAAATCTTGCATTTCCTCCTGGCACACATCGCAGTCGTGGTCGTAGAAAAACAATACCGTGTATTCGCTTTCGATGGAATGAAAATCAACGGAATCGTTTATCGCGAAATTGGGTGCAAGGTTGAATAATGCTAATCTTCGAAATGTCTCAGCTTTCTCGCGGATTAAAGCCAAGTTAGTTTCGTTCAAGTCCTTGATTTCCAATCGGGAAAAGTATTCTTCATAGAGCCAAACAAACACTTGGTCTTGACTCATGTACTCGGGGTGACGGTATTTCTCCAAAAGATGCCAAAGGATGAAGTCACGGAGGTCAGTATTGTTGTTTGTCCGTTCAATCAGTCGGTTGATTTCCATAGTGATGGAGTCGGGTAGGGGAGCCACCATCTTGTCGAAATAGAAATCTAATTGTGCGGCCAAGACGGGGTTTTCGTCCGTGGGGCCATCGAAGGCCTCGATGCCATCCCAGAAATGAGCGTTTTGGGCCTTGATTGTGGTCAAAGGCAAAAGGAAAAGAAGAAATACTATGCAGAAATGACGTTTCACTTGTCGTCGTAATGGCCGTAAGCGAAAATAACAAGCACAATCACCTGAGCATCACGTATTTCATAGACTAATCTATGCTTCTTTGTGATGCGACGACTCCATTGTTCGGAAAGGTCTCCTGAAAGTTGCTCGGGATGACCTGTACCTGTGCGTGGATGATCCATTAATTCTTCGAGTAGCCTACTAAGTTTGGCAAATGCTTTTGGTTCGCCTTGCTTAAGGCGCTGAAAATCTGCTTTTGCAGTTTCGGTATAATCAAGATTGTACATTTAATTATAAGCTATTGAGGAATTGGGAGAGTTGCTCCTTGCTCTTTATGCTATGTACTTTCCCTTCGAGTGCTTCTTTTTTGGAGCGCTCAATTTTTTGGACGAATTCCTCTTTGCTCATCAAAGTGGGATCTTCCTTTTCTTTCACCAATTTGCGCAAATATTTGGCAACGCGGTTAAGCATCGTCTCGTCTTCAGACAAGGCGCCAAGATTGCGTTGGATTTCTGCGTTCAGATTGGCTATTTGTACGGCAGTCATTTTTTGATAGAATTTTTCGTTTACGCTGCAAATTTACGAACTTTTTCCGAAAAAGCCTATATTTGCACTCAAAATAACGCTTGATTCGATGAATAAGACCTTGGTTTTGCTCTGTTTTGCGTGTTTTGTGATTACTAATTCTGTTTTTGCACAAAACAACACTGTCCGCATCGCCTTCTGGAACATGGAGAATTTCTTCGACCCTTTTGTGGACAGCACTAAGGCCTACAATGCCTTCACCGAAGAAGGGATGCAACATTGGACCAAGTCGAGGTTCTACCAGAAGCGCAACAACATGTACAAGGCCATCTTGGCCATGTCGGAGAACCGTCCCTTGGGCATCTTGGGCATGTGCGAGGTGGAGAACGAATATGTGCTGCGTTCCCTTTTTGAGCAAACACCATTGAAAAAGCACAACTATCGCTGGATACTGTACGAAGGCCCCGACAAGCGCGGCATCGACCCCGCCATTGTGTATTCCATCGACCATTTCCAGCTGGTGGAGAGTGCGGTGTTTCCTTATTATAATCCTGAGGATACGGCTTATCATTCAAGGGATATTCTGTATGCGAAGTTTGTTGCGATGAAAGGCGGCGTTTCGACAGGCTCAACGACCGCGGCTGGATCTAAGGTCCCTGAGCCTGTCGAAGGGCCGACCCAACATCCAGATACCCTCCACATCTTTGTCAACCACTGGCCGTCAAGGTATAGCGGCGAGTTGGAGACGGTGGGCTCTCGCTCCTGCTCTGCATCCATTTTGCGCGCCAAAGTGGATTCCATCGTGGCGGCCGCCCCCGAAGGCTACCAGCCGAAAATCATCATGATGGGCGACTTGAACGACTGTCCCACCGACCCGAGCGTCTACGATGTGCTGCGCGCGCGTCATCCTTCAGAAAGAGAAGAAGGTGGCCTCGTCAACCTATTCGGGAAAAACGAAGGCTTGAGCTTTGAAGGCACCTTGAAGCATCAGGCCGACTGGCAGATTTTTGACCAAATCATCGTTACGCCTGCGGTGATGGACGACAGGGAAGGCCTACATTATAAAGAAGGTAGCGCCCGCATCTTCCATGCCGAATTTATGTTGGAGGACGACGAGGCCTATCATGGCAAGAAACTCTATCGTACTTACATTGGTCCTCGCTATTTCGGCGGCTTTAGCGACCATCTTCCGGTGTACATCGATTTGGAGTAAAACGTTACTTACATTGAAAAAATAGTTGTATTTTTGCAGCCAGAACGCAAATGGTAATAAAATGGAAACAATCACTTTGCAATATGATGCTACCAATCCGGCAATAAAGGGGTTGATTGCTGCTTTGTTGAAACTTGATGGCATTAGAAAACTCAAGACGACGAAGAAGAAATCTGGCCTTGATGAAGCCATTGATGACTTCAAGAATGGACGAACCATCAAATGTAAAGACTTTGACGATTATTTGGAAAAAATAAACGCCTGAAAGCCATGATGAGCATTGAGTTTTCGAGCAGGTACAAGAAATCATATAAGTTAGCCAAAAAGCGAGGCCTTGACATTTCATTGCTTGATGACGTAGTCCGCCAATTAGCTGATGGTAAGACTTTGGATCCTAAACATAAGGATCATCTGCTTTCTGGCAACTATAAAGCTTTTAGGGAGTGTCACATACAATTTGACTGGGTTTTGGTGTATCGTATCGTAAGAAATCGTTGTATGCTATACTTGTTCGACACCGGAACTCACGAAGATGTTTTTTGATGCCCTTTCAAAACCAATTGCGAATATTAACAACTGAATCATGTGGGTAGTTCTTTCCTTGATTTCCGCCTTTCTGTTGGGCTTCTACGACATCTTCAAGAAACAGACTGTCGTGGGCAATGCCATCATCCCTGTGTTGTTCTACAGCACGATGATTAGTGCCGCTTTGTTTGTGCCTTTTATCTTGCTATCGCATTTTAAGCCCTTTATTTTTGACAGTGATTTCATGCAGAAGCTCTTCATCGAGCCGCTGACGGCACGCCAACACCTATTAATATTAGGAAAGACCGCGCTTATCCTCGCCTCGTGGATGTTCAGTTACTCGGCCATGAAGCACCTGCCCATCACGGTGGTGGGGCCTGTCAACCAGTTGAGGCCGGCCATCACGGTCGTCCTGATGTTTTGTGTGTTCCATGAAAGCCTGACTTGGCTGCAAGGCACGGGTGTGGTCTTGGCCATCATCTCGTTCTACTTTATGAACCGTTCGGGCAAGTTGGAAGGCATACAATTCAAGTCGAACAAGTGGGTGTATATGCTGCTTGGCTCGGCTGTATTAGTGGCTTTTAGCGGTGTCTACGACAAGTTTCTGCTCAGCAAGGAGAGCATCTCGCCTGCCACCATCCAGGCATGGTACACCATCTACGACTTCCTGATGATGGCGGTGCTGTTCTGGCTCATTTGGCATCCGAACCGGCAAAAACAGCCGTTCGAATGGCGTTGGGGCATCGTGGCGATGGCCGTGTTTGTCACCGTGGCAGATGTGATTTATCTGACCGGCCTTAAACAAGATGCAGCTGTGGTGGTGCTTATCCCGCTCATCCTCTATGGCGTGCGTCTTGTGGTGTCGTTCGTCTATGGCATTTTCGGCTTCAAGGAGCAGAACATTCGCAGCAAAATCATCCCGCTTTTGATGGTTTTAGCGGCCTTGGTGTGCTTGTGCATTTAATCGTTCCGTCGTGGAAACGCAGAATTTGCGTTTCTACAACAATCAAACATTTTTGACAATTCCTCGAAAATGCGCGATTTAGTCGCCTTCCCTTTTTTATTGTGTTTTTTGTAATTTATTGATAATCAATGTATTGTTAAAAATAAGCATTATTATATATTAATTAATAAAAAAACCACCCCAAAAAACGCCCATATTTTTGCTGTTTTTAATACCTTTGCACAATTTTTGTAAAGTGCACGCACTATGCAATTAGTGTCATCGTAATGATGACGGTTTTTTTGTTTATTGTATTATTATATTGTTTGAATAGTATGAATAAGAGTTTTGGAACTTTGGATGGCAAAAATCCGACTTTTTCGAATGATAATTATGGCAGAAAGCAAAGCAGGTGGGTGATGAACTTGCTTATAATGGCTGTTTTTGCGGTTTTCATGTGTGAAAATGTTTTCGGACAAACACCCACAACAATTACTGATGTGACAGGACTGAATGGGATGACTGCCACGGGTAATTATGTTATTACAACAGACATTGATGCGGCAAGTTACATCCCTTCGCTCAATGCTGCCTTTTCGGGCACACTGACGGCTCAAGCAAAGGCTGACGGCACTTTCCCTGTCATTTCTGGACTGACTCGGCCTTTGTTCATAACTGTTACAGGAGCTCACATCAGTAATATCATGCTCAAAGAGGTAGCTATCAGTCAAGATGGCGATGTCGGAGCCATCTGCTGCACTGCCAATGGCGATTCTCGCATCTACAGTTGTGGCATTCTGCCCACAAATCCCATCAACATTTTTGACAATCCGTCCACTGTGGCGAGTAGCAACAACCGCAATTGCGGTAGCCTCGTCGGTTTGCTTGACGGAACTGCCCGCGTCATCAACTGCTTCAGTTATGCTTGGATTACCCAAGGCGGTGGCGGTAACTATTATGTGGGTGGATTGGTGGGCAACAACAATCAGACTTCGGTCCAGGCTAACATAAAGACCATGGTAGTCAATTGCATGTTTTATGGCGACATTGATACGGGCAATTGCGCAAACTACGCACCTGTCTATGGCAACAAGGTCATCCTAAACGATTCGAACACGGGCATCAATCCTTACGATTTTTTCCGCGAAAGTGCCACATTTGATAATGGTTTGACCATTGCTGGCCATAAAACCTCTTGGCCTGTTTTGGAGGAGTATTTGACCCGATTTGAATACTATCGTAGCATCTTCAACAGCAATCGCCGTCTCTGCACTTGGTGGGTGAACGGAATCAATGGAACGACACCGACCGACGAACAAGTCACGGAATTGGATCTTGCCAAGTGGGTGCTTGACCCCAGCATTGCTCCCTATCCCATTTTGAAGAAGTGGGGTAAGTATCCTTCCGTCATCAACCCTGACCCGGATAAGGTATGGGACGATAAAGCAGGTGTTTGGGTGCAACGCACCGACGCTGCCCCTTATCAAGGTAAGAGCTTGGGCACACTGAGCATCACGGTCAACCCGGGCAATCATGCTCCTGCTGGCATCGCTGGTACTACGATCACGCGAACCATCACTGACATGGATACCCTGCATTTTGACTACGGCTATTGCAAAGTGCAGCTTCCATACTATAACGAACTTTTCGGTAACCCATCCAGCAGCGACCACAACACGCGTTATGGCGGTAATTATACGGACTATGTGGTGACGGGCTGGAAGATAACCGAGGTAACTGGCGGAACACCAGGCACCTTCAAAGGCTATGCTTATTCGTCTGCGTATGGCAGCTATACCCCCGATGAAGTCTCAGAACGCGCATGGGAAGATGGTTTCAATTTTGCCGACCGCAATTGTACCAACAAAGACCTTTATGCAAAGAGTGGTCGCGTGTTTGCCCAAGGTGGTTATTACTACGTGCCCGAAGGCGTGACCGCCATCACCATTGAGGCCTATTGGGGCAAGGCGTTCTATATGCACAATACAGGCCATTATCTTGATAGGGTAAAAATGACCAACTATTCTCCCAATGGGGATGTGAAATATGGTGAGCCTTTTGTGCCTGGAGGAACATTGCCAACTACATTTCAGGGCCATACAGTCTATACCGATTGGCGTGTTGCCATCAAAGCCCTTGATGCGGCCACGCTCTCGAATAACACGTTGAGTTTCACGGTATATGACCAAGCCATCGTTCTCATTGGCAATTTCCAGTTAAGGAATGAAAATGGCGGTGTAGGATATGGTGTTGACAACAAATGGCATCCCTATACGATAATGAGCATCGACCAAGACTTCGACAATGAGCCAGACTATTGTTTTGAATTGCAATTCCGTAGGCAATTTGCTCGTCCATGCATCCAACCCATTCGTTTCGATTTCCTCACCGTGCCAGAGTTGGGTATGGCAGTTCGTCATAATGAAAACCAAAACACCATCGGTATTTTTACCCCTCAAGGTCATTTTGAGATTACCGAGACTTCCTATATGCATACAACCCAGTTTGAATATGATAATTACAATACCAATAACTCTAATTATAAAGTGGAAGGTCCGGTGATTCTTAATGGAGGTCACTTCGAACAAATCGTTGTGCGTTATGGCGACAACGACCATACTTCTTATTTCCTTTTGGGAGGCCATTTCCGTATGTTGCGTTTCACGCCAGGCCGACACTGCAATCGTGACAGTAATGGCAAAATAACAAGGCATTGTGCTGTCAATGTGCTTGGTGGAGATTATCCTGAATTCTATCTTTCTGGTATCTATAATGTTAACGCAGGGGCCAACCAGGACAATCCTCATTGCTACATCAATGGAGGCCATTTTGGCATGATAGCGGGTGCGGGCTATGAAAAGGTTGATGGCAGTATCACGTTCAAGATCGACCATTCCATCATAGGTGAGTTTTATGGCGGTGGTATCAATGGTTCCAAGCCAATATCTGGCAGCATTGATGTCACCATTGACCACAGTCTAGTGGAAAAATATTGTGGAGGCCCTAAAATTGGTGTCATGGGCGATGAGATGACTGTTACTACCCATGCCACAGGCACTATTTTTGGACATTATTATGGCGGCGGCAATGGAGGCACCAGCTACTACCGCGAACAAAAGGAAGATGGTAATATTGCTTTTACCAATCCTTCCACTTTGACATACTGGAATTCTCATGGATATAATGTTTTTAACCCTCTTAATACCATCAGTGGTGCAGGCACAGCCTATGAAGGGCCAAATACTACATTAAACAGAGGATACCATGCCCTTTTCGAGTTCGAGTGTTTTGTCGAGTCCAATGGTTTGGGTGAGAATCCTACGATTCGTTCCTACCTCCATTGGGCACAGTTTGGCACCACCATTACGGGCGATGTCTCCAACACATTGGTCAACTGTACAGTTAAAAACAACTTTTATGGTGGTGGCAACCTCGCCAATGTCAAAGGTAATGTTACTTCCAAACTAACAGATTGCATCGTAAAGGGCAATGTTTACGGCGGAGGCTTTTCAGGTAAAATTGAGCCATTCCGAATTCATGACAAGAATCAACCGCATTTCCCTTATATTGATGGAGGCGGTCTTATGCAGGATGGCATGAATAGATTGAATTCGTTAGAATACATCGACCGTGAATACACTTGGTGCTATAAGAATGCTTCTGGTCAGATGTTCCCTCAAGGGGTGGTAATCCCAGCTGGTACAAATACGGGTAGAAATGCCACTTTTGAGTATCCTGTGGGAAGCAATAAATGGTATGTGCTCACTACAGTTCCGCTCGAAGGTCTTGGCGCAGTCGAAAATAGCGTCTCTCTTACCTTAGAAGGTTCAACCACGGTGGGTACCCCGGGTGTCAATGGCACAGGCAACGTGTTTGGCGGTGGCGACGAGAGTGAAGTGCTTCAAAACACAACAGTTTTAGTCAAAGACCAGACCAAGGTGCTCGGCAACATCTATGGCGGAGGCAATATAGGCAAGATCGGCGGCGACACAAAAGTGATCATCAACGGCACTACACCACAACCTTGAGAATGAGTTGAATATAAGAGGAAACGACAATGAAAAAACTACTGAATATACATCATCATCTGAAAATGAAGAGAAAAAGCAAAAATATGGAGAAAGTAGTACGCAAGTTAGCAGTTTGCGGCCTGTTGCTTTTTGCTTTTGTTGGAAGCGTTGCGGCACAGAACGACCCGCTGCATGTCATCAAAAAAGGCGACCATTATTTGGCACATGTATATGATGAAACCGCTCAAGACTGGGTGTTGCAGGATGCCACCACGTTCGACCCTGCCACATGCTTGTGGTATTCGGGCAACACCGCCAACGTTTATGGTCTCCACCATAACTACTATTTCATTGACGGAAATGGCAACTATCGTTTTCTGGCGGCTCCGTTACAGCCCAATGGCCAACTTTCGCTTTCAGCGACATTGCCGTCCATCCAATTGCTGAGAAACACGGACCAGATTTACTATTTCTATGACTGGGATCCAGACCAATATGGCGCGGGCGTGGCTCGCGGTCACCGTTACCAAGGTGTTACTAATGAAGGGGATTGCGGTGAAGGCCACAGCTGGGACCCTGTGGATCAGCAATGTTGGGAAGTGTATTGGGTGGAATATAATGGTACATGGCAACTGTCATCCGCATCCAGTTATCATATTCCGACCAATGGCGCAATGTACCGTGCAGTAACGATTACCGAGTATGACGAAGAAATCAGCAATGAATCAGGCGGCTTGGGCGACCTCGTTTTGGATAATGATGAAATGGATTATGGTTCGAGTCAAACGCTTGAAGTAGACGAAGACCTTCCATATTCTTACGACTATAGACAAGCCTATACCGTTTATCTTTTTGAAGGCACCCCGCATTATTTCTATGGCGGTTCGGAACAATCTGGTATCCCTGGTTCTGAAGCGATAACCGAAAACAGCATCGCTTCTTATTCTTGGGAAATTTCTGGCCAAGGTGCGCAGTATCTTACTTTAAGTTCGACTACAGCGTCTTCTCCGACGCTTTCCTTTAACAATGGATACCCTTCGAGTCATCAAACCGCTCTCATTTCGCTTACCGTTACATATACCAACGGTTCTATGCAGACGCGCTCGGCTGTGGTCACGTTGAAAACCCAGTGCCATAACCCTGGGCAGGCTGCCGCTCCAGTGGTCGCTTACGAAGGCGTCACGGTGTCGTGGCTTCCCACGGCTGAGAGTTATATTGTCTTTTGGAAAAAGCAAAACGAATCGGCTTGGAACGCGGTTGGTGTAGGGGAGGTGACCTCATATTTCCTCGCTAACTTGGATTATGATACAGATTATGAGTACAAGGTGGAAGCCGTTTGTTCTGACCCTGACCAAAACCCAGCGTCAGTTTATTCTTTCCATACCAAAGAGCAACCTGGTTTGTTGGTTTACGGCGCTGTGTTTGGAGGTGGCCGTATGGGCGATGTAGGCGGCAATACCGCGGTGGCCATCATCAACTGCGACAGCATCCATGCCGTGTATGGCGGCAATGACATTGCCAGAACTGTATTAGGCGCTGAAGGGTCGACCATCACAATAGGTGTTGAAGCCGATGACCCCAATGACTTCGACGATTATGGTACCACCAATGCACCTATAAGGATTGGCGACATCTACGGCGGCGGCAACGGCTACTATGCCTACAACGGCACCTCTTTTGAGCCTGCTTCATACGATACAGAGTACACCATTGAGAACAATGCCAGCATAGTGGAAATGACAATCAATCAGCAGTTGGGCGACACGGTTTGGACCAACGCTACCGGCTCGAATGTGACTTTTGTTTCACCTACCATCAAAAAGTCCAAGATTACGGTGACCAACGATTACGTTAAGATCGATTCCGTCTTTGGTGGCGCCAAAAACGCCATCCTGAATGCAACGAGCGATGATGTGACCATCAACATTAATGGTGGCACCATCTTCACCATCTTCGGTGGCAACAACTATGGCGGATCGTTAGGCTACCAATCCCAGGAACGCATCACGGTCACCAATACGACCACAGAAACGGGTAACAACTATCATAATGGTGTACTTGGCCGTGACTTCGGCATCGGCTACCTCTTCGGTGGTGGCAACAAGGTGCAAGGCCAGAATATTTACATCACAGTGGAAGGCGGCCAGATTGACACCATCTTCGGTGGTGGTAACGAATACGATGTGCGCTCCACCCAAGTGCTTGTCAACTGTCAACTGGCTGTGCTCGCCAACGGTGCCTATGGTAAAGTCTATACGAATGCCATCGGAGACTATTCAGGCGGTGACCTGACAGACAATGCCATCGATGGTGATTACCATTGGGACCGTTCTGGCATCTACAATGTACGTACGCTCTTTGGCGGCAACAATAGGGCTTCCATGGAAGGCGTTCCGAACCTTATCCTTACCTCGGGAGGCATTGGCACCGTGTATGGCGGTGGCAACGAGGGCGATATGCTGGCTCAAGAAGAGACTACGATACTCGCTCCGAACACTTACGGCAATGCTCCCGTAAGTATGAATGTCAAATACGGTACTCACGTTCAGATGAACAGCCCTAATATCCTGATAGACTTACTTTACGGTGGCTGTCAGAAGAGCAATGTGGACTACAGCACATGGACGGAAATCATGGATGGCCATGTAGGCACCGTCTATGGCGGTTGCAATATCAGCGGTGATGTGGGTAGCACACGCGTTAACCCGAATGTGTCCAGCAATCCACCTTCGGAAGCATATCAGGCTGTTCAAGGAGGCACCTATGTCAAGGCATCTGGAGGTGTTGTCTATAACAATCTTTTCGGAGGCAGTAATGGTTTCTACCACTGCAATGATGGTATCAGTTATATTGAAGGCATCAACTATTGTCCTCCTGAGAACTATGTTGGTTGGGCCATTCCCACCCACAACGAGACCCATGTGATTGTTACAGAAAACGCAATGGTCAAGGGTAATGTCTATGCTGGTGGTAACATGTCACCAGTTGGCTTTACGGATGCCACAGTGGGCGACAGGTCGTTCCCTCAATTTGTGGGCTTGGCATCGTTGCGCATGGATGGCGGAGAAGTAGTGGGCAATGTGTTTGGCGGTGGTAATATGGCCTCCATCTTGGGTGGCAACGAGGTAATCGTTTCGGGTGGCTCCATCGGCATGACGGATGAGTTCGACGGTGCCCTTTATGGCGGCAACGATCGTTCGGGACAGGTAGGTCAAATCTCCAACCGTGTTTTTCCTGCGGGTTATGATATTGCCTCTGACGGTTACACCTCTTTGTCGGAGGTAAACACATACGTCAGCCTCACAGGTACGCCCGACATCAACACGGTGTATGGCGGCGGCAACGGCGACTACGACTATGTAAACGGTGATGATGTCATTCCTGCGGGTCACTACTGTTCATACGATGACCAAGGACAGTTCAATGACAAACCTATCCAGACCAACACTTTCGTCGACATCAACATTAACGGTTCCCCTGCAGACCAAGGCGGCCATATTAATACAGTGTATGGTGGTGGCAATGGTGTGACGGTGACCGGTTCTATCACGGTATTCCTCAATGTTAATAATCCTCTTCCTTATGACCAAGTGGGCACTATTTTTGGCGGCAACAATAAGGATAATGTTGTGGAAACACAAAATGTGCCCTTGGTACCTGACATCATCTTACTACATGGCCAAGTGGGTACCGTTTATGGCGGTTGCAACAGAGGCGCTATGACTACAGGAAAGGATTTCACCATTGGTGGCAACACCTACCGCAATGTGGGTAGTATGGTGCGCTTGCGCAGCTCCTACCAAGCAACTCCTAATGCTCCTGTTGTCATTCCTGATGCCGTGGTGAGTAATGCCGTTTACGGAGGTTGCCGCATGAACGATGTATACCACAACAGTTTGGTACTCGTGGAAGGTGGCGCGGATGTTCCTGCCAACCTATTCGGCGGCTGCGACATCAGCGGCGCGGTGCTCGACACCTCGCTTGTCGTCGTCATTGGAGGCCAAGTGAACGGCAACATCTATGCTGGCGGCAACGGCAACTATTTCTATGACAATGGAACGGTTTATTCCATAGAGGACCCGTCGGTGACGGTGGCCACGGAGGTCACCAACAACCCGCCCACAAGCCGTGTTTCGCGTGTCGATATTTTAGGCGGCCAAGTGGGTGCCGACGCCTCTCACATCTCCGAAGTGTTTGGCGGTGGATACGGTGTGCCCACTCGCACTACGGGTAATGTCATCGTCAATGTTGGTCCAGCCACTGCCACTTCTTGGACTGGACTTCCGATCATCTACGGAAATGTGTATGGCGGCTCTGCCTTGGGCAGTGTCAATACGAACGGCGACAATTCCACGACTGTCAGCTTCCTCAATGGCACCCTCCATGGTAACCTTTTTGGCGGCGCTTTGGGCCGACAAGGCAATGACCCCATTGCTGCCAAGGTCTTCGGCAAGGTGTTCGTCAACATCAGCAACGAAGACCAGCTTCCAGCCAACTGTTTCATCGACCTTAGGGATGGTAATATCTATGGCTGCAACAACACCAACGGCTCACCGCAGGACGACGTGAAGGTGCATGTGTGGAAGACAGCCTTTAATTTCCCGGATGACGAGTACGATTACAGTGCCGCGACTGGCGAGAATCCATATTATGCCATCAACCAGGTCTTTGGCGGTGGCAACCAAGCCGACTACATACCATCGGATGCAGATGAATCTTCTATCTTGGTATATGTTCACAATTGTTTGAATACCATCCGCAGGGTGTTCTCTGGCGGTAATGCTGCAGACGCCACGGGGGTGGCCACGATTATTGAAGGCGGCCGAATGGATTATGTCTTCGGTGGCGGTAACGGTGAAGTCACCGCGGCCAACATCGGCAATGGTGGCACCCACTTGGTTGTCTCGGGTGGTGAAATAATCCACCTCTTTGGCGGTAGCAACAAAGAAGGTAACATTGCAGGTCCGATGTACACCGAAGTCAATGGCGATTCGCAGTGTAATGAGGAAATGGATATGCACATCACTGATTTCTTCGGTGGTAGCAATGAGGCGCATCTTATTTCCGACAATGTCTATTCAATTATTAAATGTGGCGCCGTGATCGACAATGCATACGGTGGTTCCAATATGGCCGAGATTCAAGGCAATGTCCAATTCGATGTGAGAGGTGGTACGATTAACAATGTCTTTGGTGGATCGAAGGGTGTGTTAAATGAGACAGCTGCCAATATTGATGGTAACGTCACCCTCAATTTGGAAGGCGGAACCATAACAAACGCTTTCGGCGGTAGTGACCAAAACGGTAGCATTACGGGAAGCATCACCGTTAACGTGATTGACTATGAAGTAAGCTGTGGCCTCGACCTGACGAATGTATATGGAGGTGGCAAACTGACGCCTTATACTCCAACTTCTACCACTGACGGACCTGTTGTCAATGTGATGCACATTGCCCAAGAAGAAGGCATTAGAGGCAATGTGTTTGGCGGTGCCTACGGTGCCTCGGCAACGGTTACATCCAACCCGATAGTCAACTTTGGTTATGTTGATGCTATGTCGGGCTATCTTCCTGATGATCTTCCTGAGGACTTGAGCTCAGAAGAATTCGTTGCTCTCGTGTCAGGTAATGTTTATGGTGGCGGCGAGTTGGCACCTGTGGATGGCAGCACCGAAATCAACGTCAACAATGGCACTGTGGTCCACAAGGTGGTGGGCGGCGGCAAGCAAGCTAGTATCACGAACAACACTGAGGTCTATGTCTATGGCGGCACCATCGGCACCGATGGCGATGCCGTTACGGGCTTGGGTAAAGGCGTTTACGGCGGCTGCGACCAAAGTGGCAACCTGGGTGGCGACGTTCTCGTCCAACTCATTGGTGGTACAATAGGTGTCAGCAGCACTAATACCGCCAACATCCACGGTGGCGGCTACGGTCACGAAACCACGGTCACGGGCAACGTCATCGTCAACTTCGGCGATAATACCAACGTAGAGAATACGGGCCTGGTTCTATATGGCGAACTCTACGGTGGTTCGGCTTTGGGCAACGTGAACACTGCCGATCAAAACACCCCCGGTGCTACCACTACCACCACGGTCAACCTGCGTAACGGCATCATCAATGGTGCTGCCTACGGCGGCGGCTTGGGACAAAAGGCCGGAGTTAACGGCGCTACTACAAGTATAGAAGCTTTTGTTTATGGCAAAGTCTACGTCAATGTCGGCTATGCGACTGATTCGAATGATTCGGACACGTATACAGGCAAAGCCAACCTCATCAACTGTGATGTGTATGGCTGCAACAATTTGAATGGCTCGCCCAAGAGCAATGTGTATGTGGATGTTTACCAAACTGCTCATAACGAAGACAATGTAGTGGATAACACCGATGGCAGTTATGCCATCCACCAAGTTTTCGGTGGAGGCAACCAAGCTGACTACACTATCACATCGGGTGATAGCGGATTGAAAAACATCGTGAATGTCCACGGCTGCGAAAACACGATTTGGCGACTCTTCGGCGGCGGAAACGCAGCCGCAGTGTATGGCGTGAATCTCACTATCGACGGCGGTCGATTAGATCAGGTTTTCGGTGGCGGTAACGGCGAACTTGGCCCGGAATTTGGAGCTAATATCGGTGAAGGGGGCATCACTATCCTCATTGGCGGTGGCTATATGAATTCGCTCTTCAACGGAAGTAATCTGCATGGTACTATCAATGGTAATATCTCTTTGTCAAACTTCGATGGCTGCGGTAATGCGTTGGTCATTGACCACTATATGGGCTCCAATCAAGTGGATATTTTCCACGATATTACTGAAACCATTATTTGTGAAACCGATCCCAATAGATTGATGAGATTCGTCAACTTGTATTGCGGTAGCAACAAGGCGCAAATCTATGGCGACATCAACCTCACCATCGAAGGCGGTATATTTGAAAATGTGTTTGGAGGCTCAAAAGGCAGTATCGACAATCCTGCAACCAGCCCTGACGAGACTTATGCTTCCAACATTTATATAATCACCCAGGAGATGATTGACGCTCATCCTGAATTGACTCAGTCGGATTTGGGACGTGGCGGCAACATCAACCTGCTCATTCGTGGAGGTACGATTGGAGACCTCTATGGTGCTTGCGACATCAACGGCAATGTGGAAGGTAGGATTACGATTACAGTGCAATTCGATGAGGAATCAGATTGTCCTCCTTTTATCGGAAACATCTATGGCGGTGGCAACCGAACAGACTATACGCCACGCAATATCAGTAATTACAATAGCACCGATTATCCTGGCTACTCTCCTCTTATCAAGGTTCTCAAGGCCACTGTAGGTGGAGACAGCCAGAACCTTCCTGTTATTGAAAGCGCAGAAAATCCTCGCCCGAAACACTACGAAGGCAATGTGTATGGTGGTGGCAATAAAGGCGACGTTACCAGCAACCCCTTAGTGATTCTTGGCGACAAACTTCATCCCAATGATAGTCCGGTCACCATTTTGGGCAATGTCTATGGCGGTGGCAAGGAAGGCAAAATCATTGGTGATACGAAAATCATCATTGTGCCATCGACAGATCCATCGGATGACGATTAAAATGATATAAGCAGAGTTCAAAAGTGAAATATAATAGCCTAAATAAAAAAATGAATATACTGAAATCAAGAAAAGCTTTTCTTTTGCTGACTATGTTGCTCACGGGCGGCATGGCTTCGGCACAGGTAGTCATCAAAGGCACCGTCTATGGCGGCGGTGAAGGCATACATTCCGACCAACAAACGGGTCTTGTAACAGGCAACACCAAGGTTATCTTGAATGGAGGAATCGTTGAACGTAGCCTCTACGGTGGTGGCGAACTTGGCTCGGTGGGAACCTTCACTGAGTTTTACGATGTGGCAACGGGAGCGCATGTCGCAGGAGAGCCAAAGACTTGTGCCACAGGTACCGGCAAGACCGAAGTGTTGATTAGGGGAGGACAAGTGGGCAAAAACGAAACGCTCATGCCTGAGCCTGGAGCAACCACTTACGAGGACGACTTGGGGTATGTTTTCTGCGGTAGTAGAGGTGAAAGTGACTCCCTTACTTACCCCTTAGCCAACTTGTTTGCCGTGGTCAAAGAGACACATCTGAAAATCAGTGGTTCGGCACTTGTCACAGCCTCAGTTTATGGCGGTTGCGAGAATGGCCTTGTTTTAGGCGATACTCATGTGGAGATCGCCGGTGGCCAGATTGGCACGGGATATGATAGAAACACCCAAGTGCATGATGGTTTATATTCAGAGGAACAATGGACTACGGTGATTCAAAAAATCAAGGACGGATCCTTCACCGAAACTGATGCCGGCGCTTTCCACGAATGTGACCACTGGCCCTACGGCGATGGAAACGGCCATTACTATACTTATGATATTTACGCTGAAGATTACGACTCTCAAGGCGGCGCGCTTAATGCCACCGATGGACATACTTTTTATGGCAATGTGTTTGGCGGAGGCTCTGGTTATTATCCTTTCTGGGACGAAGCGAATACCAAGGCAGTTTGGCGTCGTTCGGCAGGACGTGTGTGGGGCAATACCGTGGTCAACATCACCGGTGGTCACATCCTTACCAACGTTTATGGCGGCAACGAGCAAACCGACGTTATGGGCAACAGCACCGTCAATATGACGGGTGGCACCCTCGGTGTGCCTCGCTCGTTCCAGGGCATCAAAGACCACCCTGTCACCTGTTACCTCTTTGGAGGAGGCAAGGGCGACCAACGTGTTATGTTCAACACCTGGACCAATGTTGAAAATGCCGAAGTAAACATCAGCGACGATGCATTCATCTTCGGTTCGGCGTTTGGCGGTGGCGAGGATGGCCACGTGCTCAGCAATGTCGCGATGAACATTGAGCCTGGAGCCCACATTGGCACTTACGGCTATTCATACGTCGACGGCAACGTGTTTGGCGGCGGTCGCGGTTTCTCGGGCGATGCCCTCACAGCTGGCTCGGTGGGTGGCAACGTGACGCTCAACATCAGCGGAGGTACCATGCTCGGCTCCGTGTATGGTGGCGGGCGCTTGGCCTCAGTGGGCACGCCTTTTGTTAATGTTGGCAATCCGCTTTACGGCCAAATGCAGGCTGACGACTACAGCGACCCCGCTCATCCTGTCACTCACGGCCATGTCACCGTCAACATTTCAGGCGGTGTCATCGGTAACGACTATGAGTCGAAACTGCATTTGGGCAACCCGGTCCTCGCGGAAGGACGCTCCTACGGAGGCAACGTCTACGGTGGCTCGATGGGTCGTTTGACCAAGATTGACGGCACCACTGTGAACCCAATGTGGCCCAACTTGGGTAAAGTGAAGAATACCTCTGTCACGATTAGTGGCGACAACACCATCATCAAGGGCAGTGTGTTCGGCGGTAGCGAGTTAGGCACTTTGTCGAGCAATGAAACCGATGTCAATGCAGGCAAGCCTTCGGGTAATGCCACGGTCACCATCAATGGTGGCACGATTTGGCGTAATGTGTATGGCGGCAGCTACGGCAGCGACAACACTACGATGCTCGCACCCTTGGACGTCCATAACCAATACAGTGATGAAACAGTGCAGGTCACTCCTATGCAGCGCGCAGGTCGTATCGAAGGCAACACCAAGGTTGTAATGAATGGGGGATGGGTGAAGAAGTGCATCTATGGTGGCGGTTCATTGGCCTCAGTGGGTACCCTCACAGAATGGCCTACCATTCATGATGACGAGACCCAAGGCTTCGCCCTCAGCTGGCCATACGAATTCAAATATGCAGAGGGGACTGGCTATGACACTGTTATCATCAATAACGGACGTGTCGGTATGACTGGCAAGGACTATATGGGCCCGTGGAATGCCAATGGACAACCCATTTACTATGACGAGGATAATGTGAGTCATGTGTATGACCTTACGGATGCCGATCAAGTTGCCTTGCTCAAGGCAGCTCGTGAGGACAATGGCGACGTGTATGGTGGCGGCAAAGGTATAGCCGGCGACCGTTATGTGATGGCACACTGCGCCAATTCCAACAACACTGAAGTTATCATCAACTATCCCAACAACATTGTCACACCCGAAAACTACAAACCGACTTATTCAGGTAGTATTGATTATGAAACAGCCTTCTATTCAATATGGAGTGAATGGACTGGATTCGGCTCGTTGGGTTGCCTCCCAGGAGCTGTTTACGGCGGCGGCGAAAACGGCCATGTGAACGAAAACGCGCGCGTCACTCTTGAAAAAGGTCTCGTCGGACACAACATCTATGGTGGCGGTAAAGGTACGGATACCTATCCTGTGACTTTGGAGCATTATAACGATCACCCCAATGGCGATTGGCATATTGGTGAATTATATGAAGCCCAAATCACCAGCCTCACCGCTGGCAAGGTGTATGGCAACACTTATGTCACCGTCAATGATGGCTATGTGGTGCGTAACGTGTTTGGCGGCGGCAACCGCGCTTCGGTCGGTAAAGGCAACTATGCCGGTGGCCCTGGCGATTACCAAGTGAACGGCTATGGCGAGAAGTGGACTACGGCAGAGATGCGGGAACTCCTCATGAACTCTGGCCACACCTATGTTAATGTGTATGGTGGCCAAATCGGAACGGCTAATGGCGACAAGGACGACCTGCCTACGGGTAATGTCTTCGGCAGTAGCCGTGGCGAACCTGCACCCAATGTGCCGTCAACCCTCTCTCCGCGTTACCATTATTGTCCTGAGTTCTTCTCCGGCTATGTCAACCATACCCATGTCACCATCGGTGAAAATCCCAATGCCACACCTGATGGAAACAGCCCACGACTCTTTGGCTCGGTGTATGGCGGCGGACAAGACGGTCACGTCCGTTGGGGCACTGAGGTCGTCGTCAACGATGCCGAGATTGGTAATGAATATGTCAATCCCACGGCAGCGGAAGATTTGGTTGGCACATCCGACACCTTGCACTTCCAATGGTTGGCTCGTGGCAATGTGTATGGCGCTGGATCAGGTACAGGAACCTTTACTGATGTCTATGGCGTCAATCAGCACAGCAATTCGTCAGGCTCGGTGACGCATTTCACTTCGGTCACCATCAACGGCGGCTTGATTCACCGCAACGTCTACGGCGGCGGCTCGTTGGCCTCGGTCGGCCCTCCGCGCATACCACCGCTTACCTACGATGCAAATCGTAACCAGACCTTAGCCACGGTCAATATCAACGGCACTATCGGAAAGCTTTCGGATGTGAACGGAAGCTACATTGACGGCGGCGTTACCAAAAAGTTCAGCTACGGCGGTCACGTTTTCGGCGGCAGCCGTGGTGAACTTGCGCTTGACGAAAGCAGTTTCTCCACTTCCATCTATACCGAGGTCAATGTGGGACAAAACAACGAAAACAGCATCCCCGTCCCTGGCTATGTGCTTGGCAATGTGTATGGCGGTGGCGAGGTCGGCATCGTGAAGCAATGCACCGAGGTCAATATGAACGCAGGCGAGGTGGGAACGATTGGATATACTTGGAAACGCAATACCAACCATGCACAGCCTTACGACAGTATCTACCACACCTCGGGCGGCGACGTGTTTGGAGGCGGCAAAGGTCACCTCAGCAAGGTCAACGCAGCCTTGGTGATGGACAGCACCGTGGTCAACATCAATGGCGGCCATGTGTTCTACAACGTGTACGGCGGTGGCGAGGTGGCCAGCGTGGGCGAGAGCGAAGCCTATACTTACACTTTTACCGATGCGAATGATCAGACTACCTCTGTCCAGGATTTGAGGCCTGTTGGGACCTCTGGCTTTGCCCAAGTGAAGGTCACTGGTGGTCAAGTGGGTCCTGCACCGGGAACCGGAACGTATTTAGGCCATCCCTACAATGTTAACATCGGCTTGAATGGTTTGGACGGCTATGTGTTCGGCGGCGGCGAGGGTATCGGTAAAGACCCCACTGAGCTTTACAAGGGCTACACGAATGTGAACTATGCTAAAGTTGAGGTGAATATGCCGATGGACGATGGCACACATGCCAACCGCATCTGGGGCAGCATCTTCGGTGGTGCCGAAGACGGCCATGTGTTGGGTAGCGATACCGTTCACTTGGTCAGTGGCTTGATTGGAACCTATGGCACCACGAGCTACGATGGCAACATCTTCGGCGGCGGGCGTAACTACTCCAAGAAGAACTACACCGCGGGCCGCACCCGTGGCAACATCACCGTCGAGATGGAGGGTGGCCATTTGCTCGGTTGCCTCTTCGGCGGCGGGCGTTTGGCCTTGACGGGCATCGGCTATAACGGCGTGACCCCAACCGGCACATCCGCAGACGCCTACAAAGCCTTGTTAGACGGCCCCGAACATGGTCAAGTTTCGGTCAAGGTGACGGGCGGCACGGTGGGCAATCTCGATTACATGAGGGATAGACAATTTGTCATAGGCGACGTGTACGGCGGTGGCAAGGGCAGCAAGACAGGCATTGCAGACCATCCCGCATCATCGGCCTTGCTTATCTCCTTGGTCAAGGACACCGAGGTTGAAATCTCAGGCACGGCACGCATCTACGGCAGTGTGTATGGCGGCGGCGAGGTGGCCAATGTAGGCAATTACACTTGGAACCAAACTGGAGCTCGCGTTAGCCATATCGATATTGAACCCGAAACCGGCCATACTAAGGTCGCCGTCAGCGGCGGCACCATCGGCTTGGACAATATGCAGATGATTACCGAGTCGGGTTATCCCGACGACTTCGGCCACGTGTTTGGCGGTGGCGCAGGCTGGACGGAATCGCTTGAGACCTCACAGGTCGTTGATGAAGAAGGCGACCATCTCGTTGAACTGATGGCCTGTGTTGGGACCACAGAGGTGGAAATCTCAGACGATGCCTTCGTGCTCGGTTCGGTGTATGGCGGTGGCGACAACGGCAGTGTGTTTGACAGCACTTGGGTGAAAATCCAAGGCGGACAAATCGGTGCAGGCCAAGGCTACACTATTCCATATACCGATGACGACTGGGCCAGTAGCGCCTTGGCCCCGACAGCCCATTGGGATTACACTATGAACGGCAACCCCTACGACATCTTCGTCATTGACCCCGAGACCGGTAGACCGAAAGCTGGCCAAGACGGTGGCACCTTCTTTGGCAATGTGTTTGGCGGCGGCTCAGGCTACTATCCCTACGGCTCAGTCAACGGCCAAAGCCAATGGCTGCGTTCGGCGGGACATGTGTGGGGCAACACCCGCGTGGAAGTCAGCGGCGGCCACATCCTTTCTTGCCTCTATGGCGGCTGCGAGGTCACCAATGTGGGTAGGTACACCTATAATTATACGATTCATGGCGAAGACCATAATTCAGGCGGTAAGGCTACTGTCGTTATGAGTGGCGGCACCATCGGCGTGCCGCGCACCACAACAGATATTCAAAACCTTCCTGTCCCTGGCTATCTCTATGGCTCGGGCAAGGGCGACCCGCGCATCTACTTCAACACCTGGACCAATGTTTGGGAAACCGATGTCACCGTCAGCGGTGGCCGTATTTACGGCTGTGTCTTTGGCGGTGGCGAGGACGCCCACGTCATGGGCGACGTCAACCTCAAGGTCAGTCAGGCATCCAGCGATGTTCCCACCATCATTGGGACCCAAGGCCTCACCAAGGCCGACGGCAACGTGTTTGGCGCCGGTCGTGGCACCACGGAGGAAGCCCTTACCGCAGGTTCGGTGAGTGGCAATGTCAACCTGAATATCACCGGTGGCACCATCCTCAACTCCGTCTTTGGCGGTGGCAACCGTGCCTCGGTGGGCACCTACCTTGTGGATGCCCAATATGACAACAATGGTGTCATGACCGACAATCCATATTATGGCCAAATGAGGGACGATGTGACAGGCGAGAACGCCCAGACCTACGGCCACGTGGTCGTGAATGTCAGTGGCGGCACCGTCGTTGGCAACGGCTCAACGCATCCCAGCCACGTCAATCCTTATACCATGAGCGGCAACGTTTATGGCGGTGGTAGAGGTGTCATTAGTACAGCATCTGAAAGCATCTGGCCTTTGGCGGCACGCGTCAAGCAGACCAATGTGACCATCAAAGGCACGGCAGCCATCAAGAACTCAGTGTATGGCGGTGGCGAAGTCGGCAGTGTTCGTGACAGCACCACGGTCAACATCGCTGGCAACTGCACCATCGGCGGCGTCTACACCAACAATAACGTCGCTGAGAACTGCGGCCATGTGTTTGGCGGAGGTAGAGGCTATGAAGGCGCAGATACGGCGGAATCATTGAATACCGACAACGCGCTTCACGAGCCGACCATCTTAATAGCAGGTCGCGTGTATGGTGACACCTATGTTAATATCAAGGGTGGCCATGTCTTTGAGAATGTTTTCGGCGGTGGCGAAGTGGCCAGCGTGGGCCAGTTTAATATCGTTTATGAAAATACTTCCGATTTGTCTGAGGGTGCCAACAGCGTCACTCCCGATGCCAACACTGGCACGGCTACGGTGAAGGTGACCGGCGGCATTATCGGGCCTTTGGACGGTACCGGCCTCAACGGCTATGTCTTCGGTGGTCCTAAGGGCGGTAGCAATGCTCACATGAGTCCCTATTGTAATGTGAACACAGCCGTCGTTGAGATGGATATGCCGATGGATGGTGATGACCGCGTCTGGGGTAGCCTGTTCGGTGGCGGCAGCCAAGGCCACGTGTTGGGCGATGCCACGGTGACGATGAAGAAAGGCACTTTGGGTACCAATGGCATCACCGGCTTCGACGGCAACATCTTTGGCGGAGGCCGTAACTACCACGAAGAAAGTGAAACCGCTGGCCGCGTGGGTGGCAATACCACCGTCAATATTTTGGGCGGCCACATGCTCGGCTCCGTCTTCGGCGGCGGTCGTCTCGGCTCGGTCGGTATCGACGTCAATGGCGACACGCTGGTTGGCGTCAACCACGGCTATGCCACTGTCAATGTGGGTGGACAATACCAAATCGGCAACATCGACATCGGTCACTTGATTACCGACCCGTCTCACCCCGACGAGCGCGTGGGCGGCAACGTGTATGGCGGCGCCAAAGGTAAGGCAGATGCGCCTGGCACCATGGCGACACGCTTGTCGAAGGTGAAGCAAACCACGGTGAACATCATGGAAAAATCAGGCACCGAAACCTGGATTGAAGGCTCGGTGTTCGGCTCGGGCGAAGACGGACATGTGTTGAAAGACACCTACGTCAACATCCATGGCGGACAAATCGGTGGCCATGATTATGGTAATCTCGAACCCTGCAACGACCCCTACCACGGCAATGTGTATGGCGGTGGTCGCGGTGTCGACACATACGAACATGAAGGTGAACAAATCCATAGCCATACGGCGGGCTTGGTGCAAGGCAACACCCATGTCAATATGGATGGCGGCCATGTCATCCGTAATGTGTATGGCGGCGGCAACCTGGCCTCGGTGGGCAATGCCACTGAGGAACCCGATGCACAGGGCAACTACAAAACAGGCTTGGCTTCGGTGACTATCGTGGGCGGTACTGTTGGTACGATTCACGAAGACGAGAACTTCGGCAACGTGTTCGGCTCAGGCCACGGCGGCGTGGGTGGCGAGTATGTCGATTTGGCCTTCGTCAAAAACACCCATGTGACCATTGGCCAGACGGCCCAGATTTACGGCTCGGCGTTTGGTGGCGGCGAGGACGGCCATGTGAGAAAGAATGCCCTTGTCGACATTGAAGGCGGCATCATCGGTGATGCTGACGATGCCAATCCCACTTCCACTTATTACAATACTCTTGACGGCAATGTGTACGGTGGCGGTCGCGGTCTGCTCACCACTGTCGAAAGCGAGACGGCTGGTGAGGTATATGGCTATACCATCGTTAACATCAGGAAATCGACTGTCGACGGGACCGAATACTCACCCGTCGTCTGGAACAATGTGTATGGCGGTGGTAGCCAGAGTGTGGTACACGATTACAAAGTGGTCAACATGTCGGGTGGCTTGATACATGGTAGTTTGTTCGGCGGCAGCCGACAGATTCCTGCTTCGCGCCCCAACAAGGCTCCGCGTTGGGTCAACATGTGGGGTGGCACCGTCGAAGGCAATGTGTACGGCTGCAGTTATTATGCCGAAGACGATAACCCGTCAGACCCACACGATTCGAAGGGTTGGGCCTCGTTCGTCAACATTAGTGGCGGCACCATCGGCACCGACGCCAAAGGAGGCATTGAAAAAGGCAATGTGTATGGCGCCGGCTACGGCGGCAAAGTGAAAGGCTCCGTGGCGGTCTTGATAGGCCAGAAGGCCATCGTCGAAACGTCAAATGACTCAGGGGATGAGTTCTATGGCAAAAATATCCACAGGCAGGAGACTCCTGCCGTTGCCAACCTCGACATCAAGGGCAGCGTGTTTGGCGGCTCTTATGGAAGCATAGGTTCAACGGAATGGGACCACTCGTTTAACGTGTCGGGCTACAGTAGAGTCTACATCGACGGCACCGGCTACAACACCACAATCTCAGCTCCAGCCCAGAGCACTACCAACTATATGAACATCGAAGGTGGCATATATGGCTGTGGCACCAACTGCGAGTCGGGTGAGGAAGGCCGTAACATCTTAGTCAGGAATTACGGCACGCGCAATCCTGAGGGCAACTCAGATGCTGAGTTGACACAGGCTTCCCGAACACTGACCACCCTGCAGCGTGGTGACATTATCATGCTTGACAATACCAACGTCAACCTGAGCGGTGCTGACGACATCAGCCAATCCGATTCCGAAAGGAAGTTTGCCGTGCTTCAGGTCGATAAGGGCGTGTATGTGACCAATGCCTCTGGCATCGTGCTTGGTGCTGTCGGCGCTCCTGCTTACATGGACTCCATCCATGAAGTGAGAAGCCTGCATCTGATCAATGCCAACAGCACCTCATACGGCCACTTGGACGGCAGCAACGCTAATGATTGGGAGTGGATAGGTGTCAATCCATTGGTAGAGGAAGGCAACACCCAAGAAAACGCAAGGTTGTATTATACGCAAACGAATCCTAACTCGCCTTTGATTTATAACCAAGAAAACGTCATTATCTTCAATGGCGACTCAAGGCTTTACGTGCGCTATCTGGATGGAAGCGGCTCTACCAAGATAAGGAAGTACGGCCAGCTGCAAGGTTTCTTCAGGATGAGAGGTGATTTATTCCAACCTTATGGTACAGAGAGCTTTGCCTACGCCCGCCCGAAGGTGACACCGAAAAACAATCCTATCGCCGTAGATGGTTATAATTTTACGAGTGACATCTTGAACGGAAGCGATGGCGGTTTCCTGAGTTATGTTACGGACTACAACTTCTTTACCCAAGCGAATCATGAGGTTTTGAATTATACTTACCATTATGAGGGCGACGATGGTGGAAGTGAATTCACCAAAACGAAACAATATCCTTATTTCAACATCGGCGAGTATGTGCAGAATAGAGCAGATGGTGAGATGGACCTTGAGGAGTTCCGTGAATGGGTGTTGCCAGTCATTTCAGGCAGAATCTGGTATGTCGACGGAAGAGGCATCGGCAACGGCAACGGCGGTTGGGGTAAGGACAGAAACCACCAAGAGGGATGGGGCCATTTCCCTGATAAGCCCAAACTGACCGTATCTGGCAATAAAACCATAACAGTAGAAGGGAATACCATTTTAGAACAAGGTATCTGCTATGACGAATCTACAACTCCTGAAGCCAAGTATCCTGCATTTGACAAAGCCAATGACATCATCTATGTTGTGGGCCCCATCGAAGCAGTTCTCGAAAATGACAACTTGAACAGATGGCCAGATTATCAATTGAAGTTGTACCGCTACCCAGGTGGACACTTGATGAGCAATGACTATTATGACGAGACAGTCGTTGATGCGGAGCATCCTGCAACAGCACCTGATAATGTAGATACATGGAATGGACAAACAGGAAACTCTACTGTAGGTCCAGGCGCCAACTTGGGCATGATGATCCATGCCAACAAGAGCAACTTCGTGATGGAGAATGTGTTGGTGGACGGTTTGTATGGAGCCACCACAACGGATGTTACAACTCATAGCATCCCAACCTCCTTTATGAGTACGCAGGTGTATAAAGTGAACAAGCCTATGGTAGTCACTACTGCCAATAGTACACTCACTCTTAAGGGCAGTAAGAACATCGAGACAGGTACTGAAGCAATCTTGGCCAATGGCACCATCTTGCAGCGTGGCTACAATGGCATTGATGTGGCTACTACATGGTACAACAATGTTGACTACGATTGTTATACAGAGTCAACGTCAGGTGGCCAGCAGGTAATCACCGTTACTCCACAAGGTGGTGGTTTGTTTGTCGACAAGGATGCCTCCTGCACTGTGAATGTGGAAGGTTTGGTGACCATTACCAGCAATAAGCAACGCCATGTAGTTGGTTCGAATGACCATCCTGTCAATTGTAATGTGTATCTGCCTACCTTCTCCAAGCACTTCAATATCACAGACGAGTTGGAAAAGGAAACCCACATCGGTGTAACCAGCCCGATCAGAAACACCGCTGAATGGTATTACGACAACACCTTCTCGCCGGTGGCGGAGGCCGTTCCCGCTGCCACTGCTACGATGGAAGCTAAAGCAATAGCCTCCCAAGCATGGCAGAATTGCAACTTCAACGACGACCAAGGTTGGTTCTTCGTCAACGAGAATGTCGAAAAGCTCTATATCAACGAGAGTGTTGTAAACCACAAACGTACTACCTATTATGATGGAAGAGCGACTACTTCAATTGATGGAACGGAGACCATTATTACCCCCAATCCGACTAATCCCAACTTGAATGAGAACACCTTGTTCTTCGGCTGGACTTGGGCCAATGTGGTGCGTGCCAACCCTGGCGAAAATAGTATTGAAGAGGTGAATGAAGGATCAACCACAACCTTCAATATCAAGGATGAAAAGGGCTTGGCCTGGCTCATCAGCATGACCTCGGGTATGAATGGAGTAGGGTATTCTTCCACTGATTTCTCATCAAGTTCACAACACCCAAAGTTTATCAAGCAGACAGATGATATTAATCTGAAGCAATATGTTTGGGTACCGATAGGTAGCCCTGCTGAAGGCAACCACAAGCAGTTTGCTGGAAATTATGATGGTAAAGGTCATCTTATCAAGAACCTTTACATCGAATACATTGGCGTGGGCGACTCCATCTATGAACGTCATGACTACGGACTGTTTGGTAATACCTATAAAGCCAATGTCAACCGTACGTTCGTGGTAAGTGGCAAGGTTAGCCCCGTGATTCCCACGGTTGAGAATACCGTCCCATTCAACCCCTCAATTGATGCTGTTAACACGTTCAACGTCGGAGGATTGGTTGGTTATCAAGAACAGGGCGATGTCACCAATAGCGAAGCCGCTGTTGAGATTATTTGCCCCGACAAGAATGGAAGCGGCATTATCGGAGGTGGCTTGGTCGCAAAGGTAGAGGCAGGCGTGGTCCACTCGTCGATGGCGATGCCTGTGATGGGCATTGGTGCCTCTTCCACAGGCCCCATGGGAGGTTTGGTAGGTAACGCCTCTAACAATAGTTCTATCGAAAACTCGTTTGTCAATGCGACGTTCAACATCAACTCGTCTAACCATAGTGTTTTGGCTGGTGGATTGTTGGGCAGAGCTAATGGCATGGAGATGAAGAACTGTTATTCGCACATGCGTAATGAGCCTACAAGTACTTCTGTCTTCAAGGGCATCATTAACCAATTCGTTGGTACCAACGATATTGATTACTGCTATGTCGAGCAGGGTTACTCCTTCGACAACTGTGGTGAGCATAGCGATAACTACACGTATACTACCAGCCCCGACAATCTTGGCTACATGTATTACGACAACATCATCGACGGTGACACGACGTTGGTGGCCCGACTCAACATTAATGCTTGGAGCATGAATCCTGCTTCCGATTCCACCTACGCCCACTGGGCGCGTCCGGGCTTGGCCGAAATCAACGGCGACTTGCCTGTGCTGCTGCTTTGTGAGTTTGATGCAGACTCAATCTATCAAGGTAACTTCCGTAGCGTGGGTACTTATGAAGGAGGTCGTGCCTTGCAGTATGGTGGTCCTGTACGTGATGACAACGAACTTGACAGCGCACTTGCCAGAACATTGGAGAAGGATGAACACGACCAAGACATTCCTGATTACCTCTTTGTTTATGGCGACGTGAAAAACGTGGGCAGTAGCCTTTCCATTACCCAAAGCAAAGTGAGCTATCACGAGGATGTGTCTATCCTCAATCCAGGCAAGTTGAGTGACTTTGCCAACAACTATGTGGGTATCACCTTCGACAATTCCTGCGGACATGCTTCCTCTTCGCCTGGTATCAATGAAGGCCTCATTGGCACTGGTGGCTACCTCTTGCCCCGCGACTGGCACATGTTCTCTACACCGTTGAGCAACGCACCTTTGGGATTTGACTATAAGGGTGATAACGTGGCTAATAGCCCGCACTACAACAACCCATGGGAGTCCACCGCCAACGAGTTCAACTGGCTTAACGGAGGACAACCTAATGGCAACAACCGTTACTGGATGAAGGATTATGACGTGGCTGACGGATATTTCCCGACAGGGTTAGACGAGTCTGTCATTCCCCAAACTGACGATCTCTTCATCGTGAACAGCCCTAATACACCTTCTGATGAGTGTCCCTCCTCGGGCGTTTACCGTTATCCTTACGGCATGGACTTCTACACATGGAATGAGCCGCAATACCACTGGATCAACTTCAAGCGTAACGGTCCTAACCACTGGCACAGTGATACGCCACATGTAAAGTTGGATTATGTCACAGAGAAGGCGACCAACCACGATCAGACCCCAACCAATGTCAACGAAGAGACTTTGATTTCAGGAAAGGGTTATATGGCGGCCATCACGAAAGAAACTTTCATGCAAAGCCACGGCAAGCTGAATACTGTCGACAATGATGGCCAAAGCATCACGCTGAAGAACACCTCAGGCTCTATGATGCCTGGCTGGAACTTGGTGGGTAATCCATATCATGGTTACTTAGACTTTGATGAGTTGGCTAAGGGCACAAACTTGGAGGTGTTGAGCGATCAGAATTACTTGAGTGATTACGCGGATGAACGCGCGTTCTATGTAGTCTATAATGCTGACAAATATGATGGCGAAGATGCCGCTACTGCATTCAGGTACTATCCTGTGCATGGCTCTAGGGGCGGTGATTATGCCGAGCGTTATCTGCATCCTCACCAAGCCTTCTATGTGAAAGCGAAGGATACTAAACCTCTACGGTTTAAAGGAACCATGTTGTCCACTCGTGCTTCGGTTGCCAAACATGGAGAGGAAAGCCACTTGCGTGAGGATCGTCCAGCCTATCCATTGGTCAATCTCTACTTGAGCAGTGACCAAGGCTGTGCCGACGTAACAGTCATCGAGTTCGAGCGTCCCAACTGGGGCGGTGCCCGCAAGATGAAAGAACTGCGCGTGGGCGATGGTGTCTTCTATGCCCAGCATGACGACACGCACTATGCCGTACTCTTCGCCCAGCAAGGCATCGACCGAGTGCCGCTTTGGTTCGAAGCCAAGGAAGACGACATCTTCAACATCAAGTGGAATACGGCCAACGGCGACTTCCATAGTATGTACCTCATCGACAACCTAACCGGTGTGCAGTACGACATGCTTAGGAATAACTCCTATACCTTCGAGGGCCATAAGGGTGACTATCCGTCGCGCTTCCTCATAGTCTTTAACGTGACCGATGTGGAAGAGCACGTTGAGCTTAACAGCTTCGTCTTCTTCGACGGCTCACAATGGTTAGTCACAGGCGATGGCGAGTTGGAGTTCATCGACTTGAATGGCCAGGTGCTATGGGAGAAAGAAGTCCATGGCGGCCAAACGAGGATAACCGTACCCGAAGTGGCCAGCGGTATGTATTTGTTCCGCCTCACCAACGGAAAAGAAACTAAAGTTCAAAAAGTAATCGTTAACAGATAAGGAGAGAAAGAGATGAAAAGAATGAACAAAAATATCATGGTTTTGCTCACGGCTCTTCTGCTGTGTGTTGGCTCTCTGAAAGCTCAAATCTTCATTGCGGACAATGAATTTGAAGGAATGCTTCGTCAAGAGACAGATGAATTTGTTCTTTTTGCTCCCGTAGAAGGAATAGATTATGACCAGTTTTATACGCCTATTGGCAGTGGATGGCTACTGCTGTCAGGGTTGGCGGGCGCTTATCTGTTATCGAAACGTAAGAAACAAAAATGACCTTGTAGAGACGCAAAATTTTGCGTCTCTACATGCATCATTTCCGAATTGCATTGAAAAATCAACTAGATTTCTTTAAAAATTAGGAACCTATGTTGATTTTTCCTATTTTTGTCCCTCAAATTGAAAACGAATTATCTAGGATATGGAAATCAAAAGAGTATTTGATCTTCTCGACAACTATGTGGAGAAGTATCCCAACCAGCAGGTCGCCCTCGCTGGAAAAAAGAACGGACAATGGGTAAATTATAGTGCCACCTCATATAAAGAACACGCCGATACGTTGAGTTATGCCCTCATCGAGTTGGGCATCGAGAAAGGCGATAAGGTGGCCATGATTTTGACCAACCGTCCCGAATGGAACATGCTCGATATGGCCATCAGTCAGATTGGAGCCATTACGGTGCCGGTGTATCCTACCATCAGCGAAGAGGATTACCGTTACATCCTTGCTGACTGCGATGCCAAGATGGTCATCATCGACGGCCTCTCCGTCATGAACAAGGTGACCAACATCTTGCCTGATGCGCCCAACGTGAAATTGGTCTATACCATGGTTGACCGCGAGAAATACCCCTATTTCGACCAGTTGCTGCAATTGGGCAAAGACCATCCGCATAAAGATGAACTTGCAGCCCGCAAGGCCACCGTCGACGAGATGGAATGTGCCACCATCATCTATACTTCGGGTACTACCGGCACACCCAAAGGCGTGATGCTTTCGCACCACAACCTCATGAACCAGTTCCCGAATTTCCATTACACGATTAGCGATTCGTCCAACAAGGCCTTCAGCTTCCTGCCTGTTTGCCATGCCTACGAACGCGCCTTGAACTATTGCTACCAATATCGTGGCATGTCGATTTACTATGCCGAAAGTTTGGGCACCATCGCCAACGACATGCGAGCCATTCATCCCACGATGATGTGTGCCGTGCCACGTGTGTTGGAGCGCTTCTACGACGCCATTATCCAATCTGGAAACAAACAAAAAGGCCTCAAGAAGAGTATCTTCTTCTGGGCTGTGCGCCTTGGCGAACGCTACAAGATTGATGCTGTTAGTCGCAATTGGTTCTATGATAAAAAACTGGCCATTGCCGACAAGTTGGTCTATGCCAAGATTAGGGAAAACATCGGCGCTGAGAACTTCGACATCATCGTTTCGGGAGCTGCAGCCATTTCACAAAAGGTCGCGGGTTTCTTCTCGGCCATCAAGATGCCAGTGTTTGAGGGCTATGGCCTCACCGAGACTTCTCCCGTCATTGCCGTGAGTAACCGCAATCCGCATGGCCGCGAAGTGGGGTATGTGGGGCAGCCGCTGCCAGGCACCGAAGTGAAGATTGCGGATAATGGCGAGATTTGCTGTCGTGGCCACAACGTGATGATGGGCTACTACAAACATCCCGAGCTGACCAAGGAAGTCATCGACGAGGAGGGTTGGTTCCACACGGGCGACATGGGTGAGATTGACCAATACAATCGTCTGCGCATCACAGGTCGTATCAAGAGTCTTTTCAAGACCTCGGGCGGCAAGTACATCAACCCCGACGTCATCGAAGCCAAGTTCAGCGCTTCCAAATTAATAGAGCAGGTTTTGGTGGTGGGCGAGAACCAGAAATTTGCCGGTGCCCTCATCATCCCGAACTTTGCCGAATTGAAGGCTTGGTGCAACGAGAACAAGATTCCTTACACCACCAACGAGGAGATGGTCAAGAACCCCGAAGTGCTGAAGCTTTACGCCAACGAAGTCAACGAGCTCAACAAGGGCTTGGGCGAGACCGAGAAGGTCAAGAAGCAAGTACTGCTTGCCGATGAGTGGAGCATCGCCAACGGCATGCTGACCCCTACGCTTAAAATCAAACGTAAGGTCGCCACAGCGAAGTACAAGGATGTCATTGAGAAGATGTTCGCTTAATGACTATGGCCTATGGCTTATGACAATGGCCGCCTCAACTTAGTGTTGGAGCGGCCATTGTGTTGTCAAAAGAAGCTTTTCACACATGTCATTCCCTTGGGAATCTATGTGTGAAAAGCTTCTTTGCTTTATTCCAAATAAGTATATCCGTACAATCCCGAACGGTAGTTCGACAAAAATTCCTTGCCCTCTTCGACGGAAATCTTGCCTTCCTTCACGCACTTGGTGACCCAGGTCTCCACCGTGCGGACGAGTTTCTTCGGACTGTATTGCACATATTCCAGCACGTCGGCCACGGTCTCGCCGTCGATGACTTGATCGATGTAGTAGCCTTTTTCGTCCACAGAGACGTGTACAGCGTTGGTGTCGCCAAACAGGTTGTGGAGGTCGCCCAAGATTTCCTGATAAGCACCCACGAGGAACACACCGATATAGTAATGCTCCTTGTCGGTGAAGCTATGCAGAGGGATGGTGTGCTGCGTCGACTTGGCAACGAAATTGGTGATCTTGCCATCGCTGTCGCAAGTGATGTCTTGCAAAGTGGCGAGGTGGGTCGGGTTTTCATCCAAACGCTGGATTGGGATGATGGGGAAGAGTTGGTCGATGGCCCAAAGGTCGGGCAAAGACTGGAACAATGAGAAGTTGCAGAAATATTTGTCGGCAAGCAGCTTCGGCAGTGAGGTGAAGTCCTCAGGCACGCGCTTCAAACTATTGGCGATGTGGTTCACCTCGCGGGCGATGCTCCAGAACAGCCTTTCAATCTTGGCGCGCGACTTGAGGTCGAGCAGGCCAAGGCTGAAAAGGTTGAGGGCTTCTTCGCGGATTTCCTGGGCATCGTGCCAGATTTCCAAAGAAGAGCTCTTGGTGAGTTCGTCCCAGGAATCGTAAAGTTCCTTGATGAGTTCGTGGTCGTTCTCTTCGGGTTCCTCGTCGTCGTCCCATTCGGGCAGCGAAGTCTTTTCCAACACCTCAAAGATAAGCACGGAATGATGTGCAGTAAGGGCACGACCTGACTCACAGATGACGTTGGGGTGAGGGAGTTCGTTCTTGTCGCAGGCATCCACGATGGTGTAGATGGCGTTGTTGGCGTATTCCTGGATGCTGTAGTTGACCGAGCTGGCACTGCTGGAGCTGGTGCCGTCGTAGTCGACGCCGAGACCACCGCCCATGTCCACGTACTCGATATGGTAGCCCATCTTGTAAAGCTGCACATAGAACTGTGCCGCCTCACGCAAGGCCACGTTGATTTTCTTGATCTTACTGACTTGGCTGCCGATGTGATAATGCACGAGTTTCAGGCAATCCTTCATGTCGTGTTCTTCGAGGAAGTCAAGGGCTTCGAGCAGTTCGGAAGAAGTGAGGCCAAACTTGCTGCCGTCGCCGCCCGACTCTTCCCATTTGCCTGCACCGGAGCTGGCGAGTTTGATACGCACGCCCAGATTCGGTGTGACCTTCAAGCGTTTGGCAATCTTGGCCGTGACCTTCAGCTCATTAAGCTTCTCGATGACGATGATGATTTTACGACCCATCTTTTGGGCAAGCAAAGCCAGTTCGATGAACTCCTCGTCCTTGTAACCGTTGCACACGATGAGTGAGTCGGAGTCGGTGCCAAGGGCAATGATGGCATGGAGCTCAGGCTTGGAACCAGCTTCCAGACCGATGTTGCACTTCTTGCCATGACTGACAATCTCTTCGACCACGGGGCGCATCTGGTTCACCTTGATGGGCATCACCACGAAATTCTGTCCGTGGAATTCGTATTCCTTGGCGGCCTCCTTGAAACAGGAGTCAATCTTGTTGATGCGGTCGTCGAGGATGTCGGGGAAACGCAGCAGCATGGGTGCTGACACGTCTCGAAGTGACAGTTCGTCAACCAATTCCGGCAGGTCGACGGAGGCACAGCCTTCTTTGGGTGTCACGACCATGTGGCCTTTCTCGTTGATGGAAAAGTAACTACCTCCCCAGCCTTTCACGTTGTAAAGGTCCTCGGAGTCTTCAATGCGCCATTTTCTCATTGCAGTTTGGTTTTGTGTGTTATAATGGACTGCAAAACTAAGAAAAATATCAGTTTATGGCGAAAATATTTCTTTTCTTTGGCTGTCAACACGAATTACCAAAAATGAAACACAAATTGTCATTAATTCAATTTTTGGAAAATTTGTGGTAAATTACTGATAATTTGTGTTTTAATAAAAGAAAGTCATTCTCGTCTTTTGTAATGTGTCAAAGATTGGGAATAATGATTATTTTTGTGGCAAATTATAGTGTATGAGATTGATCATCGATGCCGGTTCTACCAAAATGGGATGGATTCTCATGGATGGCCCTGAGGTCAAAGCCCATTTTGTGACCAAAGGTTTCAACCCGAATTATTCTCCCGTGCAAGACCTTGTAGAGACGTGCCGCGGCGCGTCTCTCCCTGACGGAATCCATTCCATCCATTATTACGGCACTGGTTGTGGCAACGAACAGAATTGCCAGATCATCAAAGAGGTATTCCAAAACTATTTTCCCCATGCCGACATCCATGTCACCCATGACCTGATGGCCGCCTGTCATGCCGTCTTAGGTCATGAAAGAGGCATCGCTTGTATCCTTGGGACGGGCTCAAATTCTTGCCTTTACGATGGCAAGAATATTGTGGAAAAAGCCGTTTCCTTAGGCTATCTTGTCGGTGACGAGGGCAGCGGTATGCACATCGGTAGGGAAGTGGTGCGTGCCTATTTCTATGGCTTTATGCCAGAGGATTTGCGTCAAAAATTTGAAGAAACGTATCATTTGGAATTAAAGGATTTCATCGACAAGGTTTATCATCAGCCTCTGCCTTCGCGTTATTTGGCCACCTTTGCCAAGTTTGCAGGCGAGTACCAATCAAATCCTTTTATGAAAGAATTGGTTAAAGGTTGTTTTAAGGCCTTCATCGAAGCCTTTGTGTTGCGTTTTGAGCACAATAAAACAATGAAGGTGAGCTTTGTCGGCTCAGTGGCTTTTCATTTCCAAAACCTTTTAAGGGAGAGCCTGGCCGAATATGGCCTTGCCATGGGCGAGGTCATGCCATCTCCTGCTGAAGGGCTGATACGGTATTATCGAAGTCTTCCGGCATAATCCAACGATAACTTGTGTCTTTTCTCAGCCAAGTCATCTGCCGCTTGGCATATTGCCGCGTGTGGATCTTGATTTGCTCCACGGCTTCTTTAAGGGTACATTGCCCATCGAAATAGGCGAACAATTCTTTGTAACCAACCGTGTTTAGCGCATTCAGATGCCTTTTGGGATACAAGGCTTTGGCTTCTTCCAAAAGGCCTTGCTCCATCATCAGGTCAACACGCTTGTCGATGCGCTCGATGAGGGCTTGTCGGTCCCAAAGCAAAGCATATTTCTTGATGTTGAAGTCGCGCTGGACGGCGTTACCGCTGCGGAAAGAGGAGAAAGGCTGCCCCGTTTGGTAACATACTTCCAAAGCCCTTTGTAATCTGCGGGGATTCTGTTGGTCGACGATGGCATAATACTCTGGGTCGAGGCGTTGCACTTCGTCTTGCAAGGCCTTCAATCCGCCTTCATCCAACAGTTTTTGCACCTTTTCCCTGATTTCGGGCTGTACATCAGGCATGGCGTCAATGCCATTGCATATCGCGTCAATGAAAAGACCAGAGCCGCCCGTCATGATGACGGCATCGTGGGTCTTAAAAAGTTCTTCCAAAAGCTGTAGGACATCACGTTCATAGTCGGCGACATCGTATTTGTCCTCGATGCTGATATGATGTACAAAGTAATGCTTGGCTTGGCTCAGTTCTTCCACAGTTGGGGCCGCTGTACCGATGCTCATCTCCTTGTAGAACTGTCGGCTGTCAGCAGAGAGGATGACCGTGTTCAAAGCCCTGGCCAACTCAATAGAGTAGGCGGTTTTGCCCGATGCGGTTGGTCCGGCGATGACGATGAGGGTTTTCTTATTAGTAGGGTACGGGCCCTTCGACAGGCTCAGGGACCCTTCGCTGCCTGAAGAAACAAGGTCCCTGAGCTTGTCGAAGGGCCAATTTATAGGGTTAAAACCATTATCCATTTCACACTTTATTCGGTACAGGCCCATTATTCGCCACTACAATCGGTTCTTGGATTTCCTTCACCACGCTAAGACCCAGTTTTTGCCCTTCTTCCTTCATAAAGGCATACGCCTCGCCAAAGTTGTTCCCAATGACACCGTCCAAGATGGCTTCACGGATGGCATTCTTGATGACACCGACCTCGCGTCCCTCGGGGATGCCGAAAGTCTCCATGATGGCGATGCCGTCGATGGGTGGCTGCCAGTTGCGCAGGTGGTCCTTGGCCTCGATTTCCTTCAGTTTCTCCTGAACAATCTCGAAGTTGTGGTGATATTTTTTGATTTTCTCCTCGTTTTTCGAAGTGATGTCGGCATGGCAAAGCAGCATGAGGTCGTCGATGTCGTCGCCAGCGTCAAAGAGGAGTCTTCTCACGGCACTGTCGGTGACAATGTCCTCAGCCAAAACGATAGGGCGGAGGTGCAATAAGACCAGCTTTTCCACATATTTCATCTTCTCGTTCAAGGGCAGCTTCATAGCGGCAAAAATCTTAGGCACCATCTTGGAGCCTTTGAACTCGTGGCCGTGGAAAGTCCAGCCCGTGCCGTCTTCCCAGCGCTTGGTCTGGGGCTTGGCGATGTCGTGCAGCAAAGCAGCCCAACGCAGCCAAAGGTCGTTGCTCTTCTCGGCTACTTGATCAAGCACTTGTAGCGTGTGCAGGAAGTTGTCCTTATGGCCTCGGCCTTGCACGACTTCCACACCTTTCAACAAGCAGAGCTGCGGGAAGATGAGCTTCAACAAACCACTCTCGTCCAAAAGTTTGAAACCGATGGAAGGCTTAGGCGAGAGGATGATTTTGTTCAATTCCTCGGTGACGCGCTCCATCGACACGATCTTGATGCGCTCGGCATTGCGCTTGATGGCCTTGAATGACTCGGGCTCAATGTAGAACTTGAGTTGTGAGGCAAACCTCACGGCGCGCATCATGCGCAAAGGGTCGTCGGAGTAGGTGATGTCGGGGTCCAAAGGTGTTCTCAACAACAGTTCTTCCATGTCGCCCATGCCGTTGTAACGGTCAATGAGGGTGCCAAAGTCCTCGGGGTTGAGACTGAGTGCCATGGCGTTGATGGTGAAGTCGCGGCGGCTGATGTCGTCTTCCAAGGTGCCGTTTTCCACCACGGGCTTGCGGCTGTTGCGGTCGTAGGATTCCTTCCTTGCGCCCACAAACTCCACTTCCATGCCGTCGAAGCGAATCATGGCCGTGCCAAAGGCGCCGTAGTATTTGGCTTCCTTGTGTCCGGGTAGGAGGGAGGCAACCTTCTTTGCGAGGGTGATGCCGCTGCCCACGGTGACCACGTCGATGTCGTTCGAAGGACGGCGCAACAGGATGTCGCGTACATAACCGCCGATGACGTAGCTCTTATAGCCCAACTCCGCGCTGGCGTAGGCAATCACCTTAAAGATTTTACTGCTGATATGTTTCTTGAAGTCGTAGTTCATCAGGCATGCGCTTCTTCAAGGACTTTCTTTTCGCTCGGGATGACGTTGACGATAGTCTCTTCGCCTTTTTCGTCGAGGTCGATGCTGATGGTGTCGCCGATGTGGAGGTTGGCAGAGATGATGGCCTCGGCCAAAACGTCTTCCACATACTTCTGTACGGCACGCTTCAGCGGACGGGCACCATACTGTTCGTCCCAGCCCTTCTCGGCGAGGAAGTCCATGGCCTTCTCGGTGATTTCGATCTTGTAGCCCATCTCTTCGACGCGCTTGACCACCTGACGGATTTCGATGCCGATAATCTTCTGGATATCCTTCTTCTCCAAGGCGTTGAACATCACCACGTCGTCGACGCGGTTGAGGAACTCGGGAGCAAAGGTGCGCTTCAAGGCATTGTCGATGACGCTCTGCGAATACTCGTTCTTCGCATTAAGCTTGGCTTGTGTTCCGAAGCCCACACCTTGACCGAAGTCCTTCAATTGGCGCGAGCCGATGTTGGAGGTCATGATGATGATGGTATTCTTGAAGTCGACCTTGCGACCTAAGCTATCGGTCAACTGGCCGTCATCGAGGACTTGCAGCAAAAGGTTGAACACATCGGGGTGAGCCTTCTCGATTTCATCCAAAAGGACAATGGAGTAGGGCTTACGACGTACCTTTTCAGTAAGTTGGCCGCCTTCTTCATAACCCACGTATCCGGGAGGCGCTCCCACAAGGCGCGACACGGCGAACTTCTCCATGTATTCACTCATGTCGATGCGGATGAGGGCGTCTTCGCTGTCGAAGAGGAACTTGGCCAACACCTTGGCGAGGTAGGTTTTACCGACACCCGTGGGGCCGAGGAAGATGAACGAGCCAATGGGCTTGTTCGGGTCTTTCAGTCCGGCACGGTTGCGGCGGATGGCGCGGGTCACCTTCTTGATGGCTTCGTCCTGACCAATGACGGTGCCTGCCAACTCGGTCTCCATGTGCATCAAGCGGTCGCCTTCGTTCTTGGCGATGCGCTGCACCGGCACGCCCGTCATCATGGCAACGACCTCGGCGACGTTTTGCTCGGTCACGGGTTGGCGGTGTGCCACGGCATTATCTTCCCATGCTTTCTTGACGGCATCGAGACGGTCAAGGATCTTGACTTCCTCGTTGCGGTACATGCCTGCCTCCTCGAACTTCTGTTCGGCGATGGCGGCTTTCTTGTCCTTGCGCACCTCTTCCAAGCGTTTCTCCAGTTCAGTGATCTCGCTCGGCACATCGATGTTCTTAATGTGTACGCGTGCGCCAGCTTCGTCCAAGGCGTCGATGGCCTTGTCAGGCAGATGACGGTCGCTGAGGTAACGGTCGGTGAGCTTCACGCAGGCTTCAATGGCCTCGGGCGTGTAGGTGACCAGGTGATGGTCTTCGTATCTCGGTTTGATGTTGTTCAAAATCTCGATGGTCTCGGCAGGCGTGGTAGGCTCGACGAGAATCTTCTGGAAACGACGCTCCAAGGCACCGTCTTTTTCGATATACTGGCGGTATTCATCCAAAGTGGTGGAGCCGATGCACTGCAATTCGCCGCGCGCCAAGGCGGGTTTGAACATGTTGCTTGCGTCCAAGGAACCGTTGGCGTTGCCTGCACCGACGAGAGTGTGGATTTCGTCGACAAAAAGGATGATGTCGCGGTTGTTCTCCAACTCGTTGAGGATGGCCTTGATGCGTTCCTCGAACTGTCCGCGGTATTTGGTGCCGGCCACGATGGAGCCGATGTCGAGCATAACCACACGCTTATTAAATAAGGTACGCGGCACGCGGTGCTGCACGATACGGATAGCCAAACCTTCGGCGATGGCCGACTTGCCCACGCCAGGCTCGCCAATCAGGATGGGGTTGTTTTTCTTGCGGCGGCTGAGGATTTGAGCAATGCGCTCCAGCTCGCGCTCACGGCCTACGATGGGGTCGAGGCGGTTCTCCTCGGCAGCCTTGGTGAGGTCGCGGCCGAAGTTATCGAGCACGGGTGTTTTGCTCTTGGCGGCAGGAGTTTTCTTGGGCTTCTCCTGCTGCGGCTTGATTTCGTTCATCAGGTCGTCGTCATCGTCATCATCGTCGAAAATGCTTGAGGCATAGCCTGGAGTGTCTTCTATCGATTCTTGTGGGTCGGCGTTTTCGGCCGTGTAGCGCAACAGTTCCTGCTTGAAGTTGTCGTAGTTGATGCCTTCAAACTCAAGGTTTTGCGAGATGATGTTGTTCTTCTCGTGCAGGATGGCCAACATGAGGTGCTCGGAGCGGACGATGTCAGAATGGAACTCCTTGGCGATGATATAGGTGAACTTCAGCACGCGCTCGGCCTGCTTGGTCAAAGGCAAGGCTAAGACTTGATTTTGGTTGTTGTTGGCTGTGCGTACCGAGGCTTCCAATTTCTTTGAGAAGACTTCGATGTTCAGGTTGAGGCTCTCCAAAATCTGGATGGCAGCGCTGCCACCTTCCTTCAACATACCCAAAAAAAGGTGCTCCAACCCGACGTATGCGTTCCCCAAACGCTGTGCTTCCTGATGGCTAAGTGACAAAATGGCACGAACGCGGGGAGAGAATTTTGCATCCATATTATTACAATTCGTTTACTTTCAATACTTTAATAAATAATCAACATTTTCTCTTGTCTGATTCATTCAGAGTGCAAAGGTACAAACAAAAACCGCGCCGCGCCACAATTTTACATCATTTCAGGAATATCCAATTCAGGGAGAACAGCCGATGCCTCGTCAATGGGGTTGTACTGCAAGAACATGCAGTAATAAACGGGCATGTAAACCACATCGTTTTTGTGCATGACTTGCCGCTCGTTGGAGAACACAATGGCGCGGTCGATACCGTAATCGGGGGTTTGCAGGAACTTGCTCAAGGCACTATGCTCGGTATAGTTTTTCCCTGATTTGACTTCCACAGGCAATACCTTCAATCGTCCATAGTCGTCAATGAGAAAATCCACTTCTCCCGTTGGCTTTTTGTCGTAATAATGCAGCGGAAAGCCATGGGCATGAAGTTCTTGTGCCACCACTGATTCATAAACCGTCCCTAAGTTGATGCTACGAATGTCTTGCAACACAGCATTAACATTTAATCCATAAAGTAGGTGGGTGAGTAATCCCACATCATTGAGGTACAACTTGACAAGGCGTTTTTGTTCGGTCTCCATCAATGGAAATTTAGGATTACTGATGGCTAGCACCTCAAGAGCTACTCCCGAATTAGACAGGTACTCGAACTCATCTGCATAGTCCGAAAAGTCCTTGCCCGCCTTGTTCTCAATGTGCTTATAGACAATGCGTTTCTTGCGGTTTTCCAAATGGCTGGGAATGAGGTCGTAAATGCGGCGAATCTTCAGTTTGTGCTCGTCGTCATACTGCGAAGCATCGATTCGATATAAGTCATGAATGTCTTTGTGGACCGTCCTCACGCGCATCATATTCCTGTCTTCCAAATATTTATTGACGGCCTCAGGCAAGCCGCCAACCAACAGATAGTATTGGAAACGTTTCATCAATAAGTTGTGTACGCTTTCGTCCAAAGCCTCTTCGCACTCGAAATGTTTCCGAATTTCGCCAATCCATTCATCGCTGATGCCTGTCGCCCATAGAAATTCCTCAAAGTCAAGTGGATACATTTGCTGTGTCTCGATACTGCCTAAGGGAACTGAAGGTGTTTGCGAAAGAGCTATGCCCAGTTGCGAGCCGCTGGCAATGAAGCGGTAACGTCCTTCTTGGTTGAGGAACTTGAGCATGGTGAGCAGATGCGGGTAACTTTGAATTTCGTCCAAAAAAACCAAAGTGTCCGACTTGTCACCCAAGTGCCGTGCTGGGTAGTTGCTAAGGCGCATGTAAAGGTCGTTGGTTGTGTGTACATCGGCAAAAACCTGCTCGCCTTCCTTGTCTTCCTTGAGGTTGATTTCAACAAAATGGCGGAACATTTTTTTGCCGACATAGCGGATAGTATAGGACTTCCCGATTTGTCTGGCTCCATTAACCAATAGGATTTTGTCGGGGTTGCTTTGTAGATATTGCTCCAAATAGCCTGTAAATTTGCGCTTTAACATGGTGACAACAATTCGTGTTTTATGCCGCAAAGATACGACTATTTTTGAAAAATCAGTATAAATTTGTCACTTATTCCACTTTTTTTACACCAAAATTTGTCACTTATTCCATAAATTTTATGCATAAAAATGTCACTTATTCCATTTTTTTCGATGCAAAAACGACCACTTATTCCATTTTTTGGGAATTCATGGCTCATTGATGATGATTCGTGTTTTTGAAGTTTTTGACCATTTTTTCCAAACCTATCCAAAAATTCCCTATCTTTGCACCCTTATTTTAAATAGCGAAAATTAGAACCCGAAAATGGACGAAAATAATATCAACAATCCTGAAAATCAGGAAGAAATGCCTGAAGAACTCTCAGGAGAAAAAATTATCAAGGTTAATCTTGAAAACCAGATGAAGTCGGCTTACATCGACTATTCGATGTCCGTCATCATCTCGCGTGCCTTGCCCGACGTGCGCGATGGCCTGAAGCCCGTGCACCGTCGTGTGCTTTATGGCATGAAAGAACTGGGCGTCACCTCACGCAGCGGCTACAAGAAATCTGCCCGTATCGTCGGTGAGGTGCTCGGTAAGTACCACCCGCACGGCGACTCGTCAGTCTACGACGCCATGGTGCGTATGGCCCAGAACTGGTCTCTGCGCTATCCTTTGGTCGATGGCCAAGGTAACTTCGGCTCGGTCGACGGCGACAGCCCTGCTGCCATGCGTTACACCGAGGCTCGTCTTCAGAAGATTGCTGAAGAAATGCTCGACGACCTCGACAAGGACACCGTCGACTTCCAGAACAACTTCGACGACTCGTTGCAGGAGCCTACCGTGCTGCCTACGCAGATTCCTACCTTGCTGGTGAATGGCACCAACGGCATCGCCGTGGGTATGGCCACCAACATGGCTCCCCATAACCTCAGCGAATGCGTCGACGGCATCATCGCCTATATCGACAACCGCGAAATCACCACGCAAGAGTTGATGCAATACATCAAGGCCCCCGATTTCCCGACGGCTGGCGTCATCTACGGCTACGAAGGTGTGCGCGAGGCGTTTGAGACGGGTAGGGGACGCATCGTCCTCCGCGGCGAGACCCACTTCGAGGAACACAACGGCCATGAGCGCATCATTGCCACCTCCATCCCTTATCAGGTCAACAAGGCCGAGATGATCAAGAAGACCGCCGATCTCGTCAACGAGAAGAAGTTGGAAGGCTTGGCCGACATCCGCGATGAGTCAGACCGCAAGGGTATCCGCGTGGTGTACGAGCTGAAGCGCGACGCCAACCCCGACATCGTACTGAACAAATTGTATATGATGACCCCGTTGCAAAGCTCGTTCAACGTGAACAACGTGGCTTTGGTCAATGGTCGTCCCTATACTTTGAACCTCAAGCAATTGATTGAGCATTTTGTGGCCCACCGTCACGAAATCGTGTTGCGTCGCACACGCTTCGAACTCAAGAAAGCCGAGGACCGAGCCCACATCTTGGAAGGTTTGGCCCGCGCCATCGACATTGTGGACGAAATCATCGCCACCATCCGTGCCTGTAAGGGCGGCACGCCTGAAGCCAAGCAAGCCATCATGGACAAGTTCGGCTTCGACGACCCGCAAGCCAGCGCCATCGTGGCCTACCGCCTCGGTCAGTTGGCCGGTCTCGAAATCAAAAAGATCTTGGACGAGTTGGACGAAATCCACGAACGCATCAAACATTTCCACGAAATTCTACAAAATGAGGAATTGCAGTTCCAGATTATCAAGGACGAACTGACCGTCATCAAAGAAAAATATGGCGACGCCCGTCGCACCCAAATTGTGCCTGCCGCCGGTGAGTTCCGCATGGAAGACATCATCGCCGACGACGCTGTGGTCATCACCATCTCGCACCTTGGTTATATCAAGCGTACCCCGCTGACAGAATACCGCGTGCAGAGCCGTGGCGGCAAGGGCTCGAAGGGCTCCGCTACTCGCGACACCGACTTCATCGAACACATCTTCACGGCCACCAACCACAACCATCTGCTCTTCTTCACCGAACAAGGTAAGTGCTACAAACTCAGAGCCTTCGAGATTCCTGAAGAGGGCAAGAACAGCAAGGGACGTGCCATCCAGAACCTGTTGCCGCTCGACAAGGACAACAAGGTGATGGCCTACCTGAACGTGAAGAGCATGAGCGATGAGGACTACCTTGAAAATAACTATATCATCCTCTGCACCAAGAAGGGTATCATCAAGAAAACCAACTTGGCTGCGTATAAGAACATCCGCCAGAATGGTATCATCGCCGTCAACATTCGCGAGGACGACCAACTCCTCGAAGCCTGCTTGACCTCAGGCAACGACGAGGTGCTGATGGCCGTTCGTTCGGGCAAGGCCGTCCGCTTCAACGAGCAGACTGTCCGCCCGATGGGCCGTACTGCTACGGGTGTGAAAGCCATTACTTTGGGTTCGCCCGACGATGAAGTCATCGGCATGGTGTGCATCAACGACCCGCAACAGACCGTTTTGGTGGTCTCCGAGAAGGGCTTCGGCAAGCGCTCCGACATCGAGGACTATCGCATCACCAACCGTGGCGCGAAGGGCGTGAAGACCTTGAACATCACCGACAAGACTGGCGACCTCATCGCCATCAAGGCCGTGACCGACGACGAAGACTTGATGATTATCAACAAGTCGGGTATCGTTATCAGAATGGCTGTCAGCAAGTTGCGTGTGATGGGTCGTGCCACCCAAGGCGTGAAGCTCATCGACCTGCGCGGTTCTGACGAAATCGCTGCCGTCACCAAGACCGAGCACGAGGACGAAGAAGAAACCGAGGTCCCTGAGCCTGTCGAAGGGCCGACTGAAAACAATAACTCTGTCGAAGGAGTCGAAACGCCGACTGAAACTAAAGAAGAGAATAACTGATGAGAAGCGCCTCCCATAGATTCCCCCTTACGCACATGCCTACGCTGGAATGACATAGGAGGCACAGTTTATCACTTTGGAACAATAATTGTAAGGAAACAAGATAACAAACCGAAATTGTCAAACTTTAAATAATTGAGAAAATGAAAAAAGTAATGATTTTGCTGGTCATCGCCCTCACTGCTAACGTGATGATGGCCCAAAAGAAAGACAGAACCGACGCTTTCATGTACAACAAGAACGGCCAATATGCCAAGGCTATGGCCTCCATCGAGAAATGCGTCAACCACGAGCAATTTCTTGGCATGAAGCCCAACGACCAATGCCAGGCTTGGCTCTACCGCGCCTCCATCTACCAAAACATCATTCAATCCGATGACGAAAAGCTGAAGGCCGAAGTGCCCAACGCTTTGGAAGTGGTGTACGAGTCACTGATGAAGTGCATGGAAAACGAATCCTTCGTTGAAGAGAACCAAATGGAAATCGCCACGCGTATCAGCTCGGTCATGACCACTTACTACTCAAAAGGCGCCGACGACTACAACAACGGCAAGTTTGCCGAGGCTGCCTCCATGTTCAAGAAGGCTTACGACATCGCCAAGTCATTGGGCGGTGGCACCGAAGCCAGTGAGATGCTGAACCTCGCCGCCACTTCAGCACTGAGAGCCGAGGACTACAGCACCGCTTTGGAGTATTTCACCGAGCTGAAGGACAACGGCAACGAAACCGCCGAGGTCTACAGACACCTTGCCGCTTGCTACAACGGTTTAGGTCAGTCTGAGCAAGCTATGGCCATGATTAACGCTGGTTTGGAGAAAGACCCCAGCGACGCCAACCTTATCCTCGAAAAGGTGAATGCTTACCTGAAGGAAGGCAAGGGCGCCGAAGCCGTGGCCGACCTCAACAAGCTCCATGAACTCGACCCCGAAAACGCCCAACTGCTCTTCGTGCTGGGTACCATCTACGGCGACGAGAACAACAAGGACGTGTATGACACCGACAAGGCCAAGCAATATTACGAGCAGGCCTTAGCCATCAACCCCGACTACTCCGATGCCACCTATAACCTTGGCGTCCTTTACACCGTCATGGCCAACAAGTACATCAAGCAAGCCAACGATATCACAGGCGTTTCAAAAGCTGAACTGGAACAATACAACAGCTTGATAGAACAAGCTAACGAGTTGCTTCGCACGGGTCTCCCTTACCTCCAGCAGGTTTACGAGGCCCAACCTTCCGACGAAGTGAAGAGTGTGCTGAGATCCATCTACGTGCAACTGAAAATGATGGATGAAGTGAAGGCATTGGACGGTAGAGAATAATGTTTTTCATAATTGTTTTAAGGTGAGCCTCGCGAAAGTGGGGCTTTTTTTTGTGCATTTTTTTTGTTTCTTTATTTATAATTCCTAATTTTGAGGCGTCTTTAACTTGATATTACAAACCAATTAAAACATCATATTATGAAAAGATTTCTACTACATCGAAAAGGAGTTTTCGCCCTCCTCCTTGCCCTCTTTCTCGGCATGGGAACGGCGTATGCGTACGATTTCTCGGCCACCTGTTCTACAGGGCAGACCTTGTACTACAACATCACCAATACCACCGAACAATATGTGGAGATAACCTATCCAGGAACCATAAATGATTGGTGGGGTGACTACCCCAAACCCACGGGGGATATCACTTTGCCTTCTACGGTCACCCATGATGGAGTTACTTATACGGTGACATCCATCAGTTGGTATGCCTTTTTTGAGTGCACGGATCTCACGGGCAGTCTGACCATACCGAATACCGTGGATTTCATTGGCTATGGAGCTTTCATGTGGTGCGACGGTTTCAGTGGCACTTTGACTCTCAGCAATGCTTTGAATGTGATACAAGGTCGGGCTTTCATTGGCTGCACAGGTCTCACAGGTACGTTAACCATTCCGACTTCTGTGCTCACCATAGGTAATGAAGCTTTTAGAGGTTGCACAGGTTTCACGGGCTCGCTGAACATTCCTAATTCAGTGACTTCGATAGGCAATAATGCTTTTTGTGATTGTTCAGGATTCTCAGGCACGCTGACCATCGGCACTTCCGTGGCTTCGATAGGCCAAAGTGCTTTCAAGAACTGCAACGGTTTCTCCCAAGTGAATTATAATGCCATCAACTGCGCTAATGTCATTTCTGATGCCAAGCCTTTTGAAAACTGTAGTGGTACGCTCACTATCGGCAACACTGTGCAAAGGATTCCTTCCTATATGTTTAATGATGCCGACGGTCTTGTTGGCTCGCTAACCATTCCCAATTCCGTAACCGATATAGGTTATTGCGCTTTTCAGGCTTGCGATGGTTTTACTGGATCGCTGACCATCGGCAACTCCGTGACCACGATTGAATCGGGGACTTTTGGCTGGTGTCCTAACTTTTCGGGGACACTGACGATTGGCTCTTCTGTGACAACGATTGAAGAATTTGCTTTCTATGAAGACTCAAACTTTACGGGTTCGCTAACTATCCCGAATTCTGTGACCACGATTGGAGATTATGCTTTCTCAGGCTGTGGCTTCACGGGTTCATTGACTCTCGGCAATTCTTTGAACTCGATTGGATACATGGCTTTCCATTCTTGCAACGGATTTACAGGCTCGTTGACCATTCCCGACTCCGTGACCACAATTGAAGATTGGGCTTTCTATAATTGTAATGGCTTCACAGGCACGTTGACCATCTCTAACTCCGTGACCACCATAGGCAATATGACTTTCTGTTCTTGCAGCGGTTTCACAGGCTCACTGACTATCCCGAATGCAGTGACCTCTATAGGTTCTCAGGCTTTCAGTAACTGTGGTGGCTTCACGAACCTGAACATTGGTACTTCTGTGACCACAATTGAGAATTCCGCTTTCAACTATTGCACAGGTTTGACTTCCATAATGTTGTATCCCGAAACACCGCCCACTTTGGGCACCGATTTCACTAATGTACCAAGAAACATCCCTGTGAGAGTACCCTGTGGCAAAGTGAGTGTCTATCAGAACGCCTCGGGTTGGAATGAGTTCACCAATATTCAGGAGTTTTGCGACCCATTGACCTACTCCATCAACCCCGATGGCGTTTCCGTAACCGTGACAGGCCATGTGGATGGCACTGATGCCACAGGTGAGCTTTTCATTCCTGAAATCAAGGTTATTGACGGCGTCGCATACACTGTGACCGCGATTGGCAACAATGCTTTCAGCAATTGCTCTGGATTGACTGGTAGCCTGATCATACCCAACACCGTAACCTCGATTGGTGAATTTGCGTTTAGCAGTTGTACGGGCCTGACGGGCAACTTGATTCTACCCAATGCCCTGACCACCATCGGACGATATGCCTTCCAGAACTGCCCTGGCTTCACGGGCGACCTGACCCTACCCAATACGCTGACTACACTTGGCAATGGAGCTTTCTACTTATGCAACGGCTTCAACGGCAACTTGACTTTGCCTAACTCCATCACCACTATTGGCAAGGACACATTTGCTTCTTGTAAGTTTACAGGATCGCTCACCATCCCCAATACCGTGACAAGCATCGGAGAATACGCTTTCCATTTGTGCACTGGCTTCACCGGTTCGCTCACCATCCCCAATTCCGTGACCTCTATTAGCTATTTAGCTTTCTATGGTTGCTCTGGCTTCGAGGGCACGCTGACCATCGGCACTTCCGTGGCTTCAATGGGACAAAGTGCTTTCAAAAATAGTGGCTTCACGCAGATTAATTACAATGCCGTCAATTGCGCTGGTTACAACCAGTATGAAGATGTTCAACCATTTCAAGGCATGAATGCCACCCTCAATATTGGCTATACCGTTCAGACCATCCCTACATTGATGTTTAGTGAATGCCCTGACCTTCACGGGACACTTTCCATTTCGAGTTCCGTGACTTCGATCGAGTATGGCGCTTTTTATGATTGCACGGGGTTCACGGGCTCACTTTACATTCCCAATTCGGTTACTTCGATTGGCGGGAATGCATTCTATCATTGCACAGGCTTCACTGGCACCCTGACCCTCCCGAATTCTTTGACCACGATTGAGGATTATACTTTCCGTAACTGTGAAAACTTCACTGGAGCACTGACTATCCCAGCTTCAGTGACCGCCATTGGCAAAGAGGCTTTCCAAGGTTGCAAACACTTCACTGGTAACTTGACGATTCCAAATTCCGTGACCACGATAGGCAGTCAGGCCTTCTTCCATTGCGATGGCTTGACAGGTAATCTGACCATCGGCCACTCCGTGACTTCAATAGGCTACAATGCTTTCCGTGACTGCGCTGGATTGACGCACTTGAATTTCAATGCCATCAATTGTGCAGACTTTGAAAATGAATACGCTGCTTTCCCTCCCTTCCAAAACTTCACTGGTACGCTCAGTTTCGGCAATCTGGTGCAAAGAATTCCCGCGTATATGTTCAATGAATGCTCCGGCTTCACAGGTTCGTTAGTCATTCCGAGTTCTGTGACTTCGATAGGCAATAGAGCTTTCTTTAAATGCAGTGGTTTTAATTCTCTTTATCTTGGCAATTCCCTAACCTATATTGGCGTATATGCTTTCTATAATTGCTCAGGCCTCTCAAACGCGCTGGCCATACCTGAATCCGTGACTACATTAGATATTTACGCTTTCGCTAATTGCTATCAATTACAGTCCGTTGATATCGGCCCTAACGTGAGCATCATCAATTTTGGTGCTTTCTATAGGTGCGAGAGCCTTTCTTCCATAACAGTCCGTCCTGAGACGCCACCCGCATTGGGAACGCCCGACATTGGTTCAGAGGTATTCCAAAACGTGCCTACCACCATCCCAGTGTATGTGCCTTGCGGTTCCCTTAGCGCCTATCAATCGGCATCAGGTTGGAGTAGTTTCACCAATATGCAATGCTTGCCATGGACGGTGACCCTTTCGACCAATCCGTGGGATGGAGGCACTGTGAGCGGCGATGGTACCTATGCAAATGGAGCCTCATGCACCGTTTCAGCCACTCCGAACGACAATTACCTTTTCTTGCATTGGAGAAAGAACGGAGAAGTGGTTAGTAGCAACGCTAGTTATAGCTTTTCCGTATATGAAGACACCGAGCTTGAGGCGGTGTTCATGCCTCAGGACAATGCTGGAGACATCGTAGGTTCAGGCGAGACTACCAGCATCTATCTTCCCAGTCATTCATATTACAACTACGCCTTGACACAACAGATCTATACTGCCAGTGAGTTGGGTGGGAGCCTCACCATCAACAGCATTTCCTTCTTCAATGCGGGAGACACCGAGGAACGTAGCTACGACGTGTACCTTGTCCATACCAGCAAGTCGTCTTTCAGCAGCGGCAACGATTGGATTTCTGTCAGTCAGGCTAATCGTGTGTATTCAGGCCAAGTAACCATGAGGAAAGGCATGTGGAACACCATCGCTTTGGACACGCCTTTCAACTATAATGGCACTTCCAACTTAGCCCTCATCATGGACGACAACTCGGGGACTTGGACGCCTACGCCTCACATGGCTTGCCGCGTGTATCATGTACAGGAATATCAAGCCATTTGCATCTACGGTGACGATGTCAACTATGCCGCCAACAACCCCTCATCACACACTGGGCAGCGAAGTCGGGATAAAAACCAGATCATGTTCAACAGACCCGTGTACACCATCACCGCAACCCCGAATAATGCGTCGATGGGAACAGTGACTGGAGCTGGACAATATGGTTACGGCGACCTGTGCCAACTGAAGGCCACGGCCAATTCGGGCTATACTTTCTTGGATTGGATGGATATTAATGGCGTGGCTGCCACGGATGAAGCAGAATATGAGTTCATTGTGACAGGAGACAGGACACTGAGGGCGAATTTCTTTGAAGGTACCGATGTCTGCAACCTCACGCTTAACCTTGGAAGCTATGACTACAATTGGGGCGGCAATTATCTGGAAGTGCATTTTGGGAACGGAATGAGCCACCTGTTTGGTGTATTGAATGGCGAGTCGACTTCCTCCTACACGCTTCCATTTGTCAATGGGAGTCATGTCGAATTGAACATGCAGTTTGGAACATTCTCTGACCAATACCACTTCGAGGTGCGCTATGCCAATGGCAATTTGGCATGCACAAGTGATGCCGTTATCGGTGAATATTCCTACGAGTTTGACTTGGATTGCAATGAAAAGCCTGCCAACTGGGCTTATCTTGGCGATGGAGACAATATATCTGATGTTTTTCTGCCCAGTTATTCATATTATAATTATGGGTTGTCACAACAAATCTACACTGCTGACGAGATTGGTTCGGCAGGCAACATCACCAGCATCGCCTTCTATAACCAAGGAGAAAACAACACGAAAACCCGTAACTACACTATCTATCTGAAGCCAACCAATAAGATTGAGTTTTTCAACAACAAAGACTGGATAAGTGTCTCGCAAGAAGACAAGGTGTTCAGTGGTGATGTGACCCTGACTTCCAACGAATGGACCTTCATCACCTTTGACAAACCATTTGTTTACGACGGCACTTCCAACCTCGTTCTCGTCATGGATGACAACTCTGGTAATTACACGGATGCTCCCCACATGAATTGTCGGGTTTATGGAACCAGTCTCGACCAAGCCATATACATTTACAGCGATGGCACTAACTATAACCCCACTACCTCTTCTGCTTATAACGGAACGCTCACTAACCAGAAGAACCAGGTCTACTTTGGGTTTTCAAATATCGATTGCTGGCCTCCTGTGAATTTGACTGCCAACGACATCACTACCAATTCGGCCACCCTCAACTGGGAGGGCTATCAGGACAGCTACAACGTGCGTTACAGAGTTGCTCCTCCTTTCTATGAAGATTTCGAAGATGAGGAATCGTTTTATGCCGACTGGACCTTCATAAGCATGAATAACGCAAATGATATTGGAGTGAATGTCAATTCCGCCGGACTCTATTCCGAAGCATACAACGGCGTGTATGGCTTTAGGTTCTCCTCTTACCACAGAACGACAACGGGTGAAAATTACGACCAATACCTTGTTTCTCCCAAGTTGACTGTGACAGGTGAACTGAAATTCTACTTTAAGAAATACAATTCCTCCTCTGAAAGCTTGTATGTGGGTTATTCCACCACAGGAAATGATATAGATGACTTTACTTGGACTGAAGATCTTGTTCCCACCACATCATGGCAGGAATATACGCAAACGCTTCCTCCCAATGTGAAATATATCGCTTTCCATTACTATGGCAACTATACTTTCCATGTCTATTTGGACGACATCACCATCGGTGGCAATGGCATTCCGTTGGGCAATTGGGAAACTGTGTACAATGTTACCGGCACCACGACTGAAATCACGGGCCTTGACCCCTCAACCAATTACGTATGGCAAGTGCAGGGCAACAACGCTAACTGTAACGATAACGGTACCACTCGGTGGAGCAAAAAGGCAACCTTCACTACCGAATGCGGTGCTATCATTGTCGATGCAGAGAACCCGTTCTTTGAAGACTTCGAAAGCGAAGCCTTTGTGCCCAACTGCTGGGACATCTACTCAACGAACTCGCATCAATGGACAAGAAGCACAACCCGTGCCCATTCCGGTTCGGCAAGCGCCTTTAGTAGCTTTTACGGCGACAACTATTTGGTGATGCCCGACCTCGAGCTTTCGGACAATGTTTCGGCGGTGCAACTTTCCTTCTGGTCGTATGATTCTTATCCTTATGACTTTGCACCGGGCAACAACACTGTCGTGCTGCTCGACGGCAACACGGAGACGGTGCTTTGGTCGGCTGAAACAGCAATCCAAGATTGGACGGAGGCCACCATCGACCTCAGCGCCTATATAGGTCAGACCATCACCCTCGCCTTCAAGTATGCGGGCAACGACGGCAACGGCTGGTTTGTTGATGAAGTGGAGGTTGCGGCAATTACCCCCATCTTCTTTGTCAATGGCAACTGGAACGACGCCAACTGTTGGAACACAGGTAGCGTTCCCGCCGAGGGCAGCGATGTCATCATCCGCGCCGATGCCATCGTTCCTGCGGGTTACGCCGCAGAGGCCAACATGGTGAGCCTCGAAGGTGGCAGCATCACCGTGGCTGATGGTGGCCAGCTGAGACATAACACCCCTGACCTTGTGGTGACGATGAAGAAGAACATTGAGGGTTACGACGATGTGAACGGCAAAGGCAACTATTATCTGTTGGCATTCCCCTTCTTTGGTAGAATCGAAGTTCCAGCAGCCATGACCGCTAACGAAGGGAGCGACTTCTACGATTTCGACCCGAACTTCCAGGATGCCGAATGGCGCAACAACAAGCAGACCGCTATCAACTATGTGTATCGTAAAGCTGGATACCTTTATGCCAGTCCCGAGTCCTTTGTGCTTTCGGTGACAGGCTCCACTTATGCACTCAATTCTGAATTTGCAGAGACTGTTACTGTCGAGTATGACGAAGGCTCCAGCAATCCCTCCAACGGATGGGCGCTGTTGGGTAACCCCTTCACTTATAACGCATATATCTATCGTCAAACTGATGACGGTGAAATTGAGCCGCTACCTATCATGATGTATGACGCTAACGGCGAGATATACACCATCTATGAAGGCCCGGTGGCACCGATGCAGGGCTTCTTCGTGCACGTGACGGAGACGACCACGATCTGCTTCAGGGCAGTGCCCTCCGCAAAGTAGCATTGTCAGCAAGTGACTTGAACCCCGGAAGTAGGAAAAACTTTCGGGGTTCAGTACACCTGCCCCCGCATCTCTATTTTAAGCAAAAAAAGTCTCATTTTTCTTTGTCGTTACGAAAATTCCTATATTTGCAAGATAATTTGGAAAGTAGATGGGAAGATTTAGTTTACATTTAGGGACAATGACTTGTGACTATGACAATGACCACCTCCACCAAGAGCTGAAATTTCAGCCTTGGGTTGAAGCAGTCATAGTCATAGTCAATGGTCATAGTCAATAAGTCCCGCGTCAAAAAGCATGTAGTTTAATTTTGATTAGTTATTTATTTATACAATAGACCCAATATCTTTAAATCTTGAATTTTGAATCTTGAAATTAGAAATCTTGAAATTAGAAATCTTGAAATATGAAAAGCCATAAGCCGTAAGCCATAAGCTCAGTTGCTGCCAAGCTAATAGCTAACGGCTAAAAGCTAAAAGCCAATCATTAAATCTTGAATCTTGAATCTTGAATCTTTGAATTTTGAATCTTTGAATCTTTAAATCTTAAATCTATAAAATATATGTTCGAGATTATACACAAAGAAACCTTCGCGGCTGAGACCTACCTCATGGACGTCTATGCGCCGCGTATCGCCCATTCGGCCCTGCCGGGTCAGTTCCTCATCGTCAAGATGGAGGAGAACTCTGAACGCATCCCGCTGACCATCAGCGACTACCATCGCGTCCGTGGCACGGTGACCATCGTGTTTAAGGCCATCGGTGAATCTACCAAAAAGATGGCGGAATACAAGGAAGGCGACCGCTTCGCCGACATCGTCGGCCCCTTGGGCAAGCCCTCCGAGTTTGCCACGATGACGGCTGAGGAACTGCGCAAGCGTAGCTTCGTGTTCATCGGCGGCGGCGTGGGTATCGCCCCGATTTATCCCCAAGTGAAGTGGTTGAACGACCATGGTGCTACGGCCGACTGCATCATCGGCGCCCGCACCAAGGACTTGCTCATCTTCGAAAAGGAACTGGCTGAGGTCAGTAACCTCTATGTCACTTCCGACGACGGCTCTACTGGCCGCAAGGGTTTGGTGACCGACGTGTTGCGTCAACTCGTGGCCAGCGGCAAACAGTATGACGAAGCCGTGGCTATCGGCCCGATGATCATGATGAAGTTTGCCACCAAGACCTGTGAGGAGTTAGGCATCCGCTGCACGGTGTCGCTCAACTCGATTATGGTCGATGGCACGGGCATGTGCGGTGCCTGCCGTGTGAGCATCGCTGGCAAGACCAAATTCACCTGCATCGATGGTCCCGAGTTCCTCGGCAGAGATGTCGACTTCGACGAGGCTATGAAACGTCAGGCCATGTATAACAATGTGGTGACGCGCAAGCAGCTCGAAGCTGAAGAAAAAGCCGAAGGCCATAAGTGCCATATCGGAGGCATCAGCGAAGAGACCTTCGACAAGAAAAAGCGTGTTCCCGTTCCGGAGCAGAAGCCCGAAATCCGCGCCCATAACTTCGATGAGGTGTGCTTGGGTTATTCAGCCGACATGGCTATGATGGAGGCCCAACGTTGCCTGCACTGTAAGAGCCCACAATGCGTGGCGCATTGCCCTGTCAATGTCAACATTCCCGACTTCATCGCTCGTGTGGCCAAAGGCGACTTCGAGGGTGCCGCTGGCGTCATCAGCTGCGACTCGGCGCTGCCAGCCGTCTGCGGTCGTGTGTGTCCGCAGGAGACCCAATGCGAAGGCGCTTGCGTGATGGGCAAGAAGTTCGAGCCTATCGCCATCGGTAAGTTGGAGCGTTTCGTCGGCGACTATGCCATCGAGCACGACCTGCACTTCAGCAGCCAGAGCATCCCGAACGGTCACAAGGTGGCCATCATCGGCAGCGGCCCTTCAGGCTTGACCTGCGCCAAAGACCTGCTCTCCATGGGTTACGACGTCACCATCTTCGAGGCCTTGCACGAGTTGGGCGGTGTGTTGATGTATGGTATCCCGTCGTTCCGTCTGCCGAAAGACACTGTCGTGAAGAAAGAGGTGGAGAGTGTGCGCAAGTTAGGCGCCAAGTTCGAGAAGGACGTGGTCGTCGGTCGCACCATCACCATCGACGAGTTGATGAAACGCGAAGGCTTTGAGGCTGTGTTTGTCGGCTCGGGCGCTGGTTTCCCGATGATGATGAACGTGCCGGGCGAGAACCTCTGCGGCGTGGTTTCGGCTAACGAGTTCCTAACCCGCAATAACCTGCTCTACGCCTATAAGGAAGGCTATGAGACCCCGAACTATGTCGGCAAGAAAGTCGCCGTGGTGGGTGGCGGCAACGTGGCTATGGATGCCGCGCGTACCGCCTTGCGTCTCGGTGCCGAGGTGCATATCGTCTACCGTCGTTCCGAGGCCGAGTTGCCTGCAAGAGTAGAGGAGGTGCATCATGCCAAGGAAGAAGGCGTCATCTTCGACCTGTTGACGGCTCCCGTCGAGGTGCTGGGCGATGAAAACGGCTGGGTGAAAGGCTTCAAGTGCGTGAAATGCGAACTGGGTGAGCCTGATGCTTCTGGCCGCCGTAGCCCCGTCCCGATTAAGGATTCGGAATTTGTCCTCGATGTCGACATGATCATCATGGCCCTCGGCACTTCGCCCAACCCGCTGATTGGCAGCACGACCCGTAACCTCGACTTGAACAAGAAGGGTTGCATCGTGGCCGACGAGGTGGGCACAACCTCACGTCCTGGCATCTTTGCTGGAGGCGATGCGGTGAGTGGTGCCGCCACGGTCATCCTCGCCATGGGTGCCGGTAAGAAGTCTGCTAAAGCGATTGATGAGTATATCAAGTCGTTACATTGAATGCGGAATTAGGAATTAGGAATGCGGAATGGTGCAAAGCGACGCTGGGCTTTGCACCTATTCCGCATTTCGCATTTTGTTGTATACAGAGAGTCTATTACCCTTTCGGGTTGAGCTTGAGACGAAACGGAACATAAAGCCGTCGCCGAAACACCTTGCGGTGCCTCTGCGACGGAAAAACATGTTTTAGTGTTTGTTAGTCGTGCATATTCTGGGCGTGGCAAGCATCCACCACGGTGATGGTATCGCCCTCAATGGTGTAAGCGTAATACCATTTATCAGTGTTAGCCATATAATAACCTTCCCAACGACGGATGGTAGGCTGGCGGCGCAATAAGGTTCTCTCTATGGCATAAATGTAAAAGATGGCATCACGCACATTGCGCTCCATATCTTCATACGAATAGGCGTGACGGTACTTCAAAGCGACATTCTTGTAAAAAGTCCTGATCTTCCTCACGGCCCGCTTGGAGTATCGGTACTTATATGGCATTCTTCATGAAATAAATGGACTGAACGTCGCTCATCACCAGTTCGTAAGCTTCTTCTGGAGTGTAGAACTCCTTCTCATCGGGAAACGGCATGTGGTCGCTGTCCTCAAAGAGCGACTTGTCGCTGTAGTCGATAATGTCTTTTCCTTGCATACATATGGTATTTTGAGATGTTTCTGCCCGCAAAGATACGAACAATAATCCGAAAACCACATGCGTTTTTCCGAAAAATTTCCGTTCGTCTCAAGAATCCTGAATTAGGAAATCGAAGATTCAACGAAGTTAATGCGGAATGGCACAAAGCGACGCTGGGCTTTGCACCTATTCCGCATTCATCATTCATCATTCCGCATTCATCATTCCGTTACTCTACTGAAAACCACCGTCTCACCATCGGTTTCGGCCTTCACGAACACTGCCGTGCAGGGCGGTATGGGCGTAGTGAACGGTATGGGCTCAGGATTGATGCCTGTGCCGTCTTGGTTCATCACGTAGTATTCCCTATCGAGGGTGGCATTGCTGGCAAACGGGTTGCCCACCAGGTTCCAACACTTCCGCTCGTCGTTCGCGTCATACATCAGCGTGATCTCGTAGGTGTCGCCTACAATAGGCATACCGGTGAAGGCGAGGGTGATGGTATTGCTGTTGGCGTAGAGGTAACCCTTGCCATTTTCGAGGTTGAAGCTCGTGGCCTTGTAGTTCTCCCATTCGTTATCTTCGTTCGATGGGTTGAAGCGGTAGAGGTCGAACGCGTTGGCAGTCATGTTGCCCACATTCTCGGGGTTGACCGTGCCGACGGGCGAGGCGATGAGGTAGTAGCCGCCATTGTCGTTGCCGTAGCCCACGATATCCTTGGTGAAGGTAGGAAGTGGGATTGTGGTGAACGTCAGCATATTGCTCCACTGCCATGTCTCGGGATCCTCATTGACGCAAACACTCTGCACCTGAACCTCATAGTCGGTGCCGTCGGTCAAACCCTCGATGAGATAGTCATCGGTCTGGATGTCCTCCACGGTGGTCCACTCGCCAGCCGGAATAGGCGTACTGATGCTGATATCGTCAACGTAGAGTTCATACTTGTAATTCGAATAATAGTTGATGGCCACATACTTGGTACCTTGTGGCATAGCTTCGAAGAATAAGTTCCAGCTGTCGTCGGACACATTCACCTCATCACCCCATGTAAAATCGGAGATTTCTGTGCCCGTGGAAGAATAACCCACTCTAAACGTTTCTGTTGAAGAGGAGGATTTCTTATAATAGAACTCAAGATTTCCGGAAACAGTCAGCTCGGGGGAAATCAGATACTGGTTGTAATCCCACGTAGAGGAGAAAGAGTAAGAAGAGAAGCTGTAACCGTATCTACCATTGTGGGCGGCACTGGGCAGTCTTCCATATCTTCCATTGGAGGTGTTCTCGGTGTTGTTGCTGATAGCCGTCCAGTTGGCGAACGTTGTCTCATCCTCAAAGTTTTCCGTGAAGAGAGGAACCATGATTTCAGCCGTTCTGTAGCGCAGATTGTACATGTCGCTTGTGCCCGTCCAGGCCACCATGGCTTCGTAAGTAGAGGTTACTACATCCTGGCTCAAAACAGGAGCCACGCAGGCATCTAATGTGGTGAAGTCAATCACATTGCTCCAATCGCTGTTCTCCGTGCCGCAAGAAGCCGCCACGCGGGCCCAGTAATGGGTGCTGGGTTGAAGATCCTCCAACAGGAAACTCTCGTATTCTTCAGCGGTAACCGTCTCTGGATTCTCGAAGTCGGCGTTATCGGCGTACTCGAATGTCCATTCGGTCTGGGTTTCGTCTAACAAATCCCAGCTGAATATCACTTCGCGCTTGTCGATTGCCTCAACCACGAGGTTATCCACCGGGAAGCAGAACGGAACAACCGTCACCTCCACATCATCGACATACCAGAACCATATGGAGGAATTTGCATTGTGGCGGAATGCGATGTAGGCACCCTGCGGGGCGTTGAGGAAGAACACTGTCTTCTGCTCGTAAGTGTTGGATGTCCATTCGGTGTAGGCGTATTGAATTACCTCCACAAAGGACTCCACATCTTCAAGGTCAGTCATGTAACCGACGGAGAATGTGCCGCAATAGGAGTTGGAATAAGATTCCGGACGGGTCCAGAACTTGAGTTGCAGACCGCTGAGGTCCTGTCCAAACAGCGGCATGGCAACGAGGTTGGATGTGGAGCCTGCAAATTTCATATAGTAGCTGCCACTATGACTGTAGGAATCATTTTGAGCTATGGTCACTCTGTCGTCAAAAGGAGTCCAGCAGTTGAAAGGATCGCCGTCCTCAAAGTCGTATGCGTAGGGAACAGATTGTGTGGGGGCGCAGTCCGTAGCAAAGCTCAACACATCCGACCAAGCATCCTCGCAACCTGCGGCGGCCACTTGCACATAGTAAGTGATGGCGGAAGCAAGGCCCGAGATGACAATGCCTGTATCAGAAGTAGTCTCTACCGTCCAGTTCTCCTGGTCGGTGCTATAGCGCACGTCGAACGCATCTTGCCAGCCCTGCCAGCTGATATTGGCAGAATTATCGTCATTGGAGTTAAGTGTCAGATTGGTGGGAATGTCGCAGAGGGACATGGTGGTGAAGGTCACGGTGTCGCTCTGAACAGTCACCTCGTCATATTCACAGTAAATGCTCACATAGGCATCGTAAAATGTATCGGGATCAAGTCCCTCCACCGTGCCGGTGACGATGCTCGTCTGATCCTGCGGAGCTCCCATGACCGTGGTTTCCTGCCAAGCGCCAGCGGGAATCGGAGTACTGATGGTGATGTCGTCAATGTAGAGTTCATACTTGTAATGCGAATAATAGTTGATGGCCACATACTTGGTACCTTGTGGCATAGCTTCGAAGAATAAGTTCCAGCTGTCGTCGGACACATTCACCTCATCACCCCATGTAAAATCGGAGATTTCTGTGCCCGTGGAAGAATAACCCACTCTAAACGTTTCTGTTGAATTGGAGGAGGATCGCTTATAATAGAACTCAAAATTTCCGGAAACAGTCAGCTCGGGGGAAATCAGATACTGGTTGTAATCATCAGCACTATAGTAGGAAGAGAAGCTGTAACCGTAACTACCATTGCGGGCGGCTGCTTCCCGTCTTCCATATCTAGCAGTGATGTTTTCGGTGTTGTTGCTGATAGCTGTCCAGTTGGCTAAGGTTGTCTCGTACTCAAAATTCTCGGAGAACAGCACGTTCACACTTTCAGACTTTCTGTAGAAGATCTGGTAACTTTCAGCATATTGGTTGCCAATCCAGGAGAACTCGGCGGTGGTTAAGGTGACGCTGTTAACGGCGAAGTTCTCGGGAACCAGGCAGGGGATGGGAATCCACTTGGCGTAAAGCGTGACGGTCTGGCCATCTACGGCAGTGAGGTTCGATACGCTCTGGCCGTCGGTGTAGGTCACTGCGCCATTTGACGTGGTACACCAGCCTTTGAAAGAGTAGTCTGTACGGCTGAATGTATTGGCGGTGAGGGCTTGCGCAGTGTTGTAGGTAAACTGCTGGTCGCTCATCGTGCCGGTGGCATCGTCGTGGTTTTTGTCGAAATGGACATTGTATCTTGCCCAACGGATGGGGAAGGTACCCGTGGCCGAACCAGCGTAGTTGCCGATGCCGGTGACGGTCACGGTACCAGTACCAGCACTGCCGTTGTTGCTCCACGAGAGGGTGTAGTCGGTATCCTTAACGAGGGTAGTTTGACCATAGACGACGGTAGGTTCGGGCTTTGGCTTATGGCTGGAGTTGCTCACCCAGTAATCGCCCGCAGGCACGGTGACTGTAGTGTTGCTGTTGGTCATCGGTGGGTTGGACACGTAGTCGAGAATCACAGCGCCGAAGGTCTTGCCCGACGGGATGGTGACGGTGAGCGTATTGTGGTTGCTGCTGGTCGTAACGGTGCAGCCTGTGACATTGGTGCCGCTCTTGGTTTGGACCGTGGCGCCATAGAACCACAGCGAGCTGCTTTCGATGGTCACCGTGAACGAGGTGGCGGTGATAACGTCGGCGAAAGCGGTCCCTACCTGGAAGTTGAGCGTGCCGTTGAGGGTGACGTCGACAGTCCCGTGGATCATTCTAGCGTTACTGAATGTGTAGCTTGAACCAGTCTGAGCGGGGATTTGATCACCGCCCCAGTTCGATTGGATGACAAAGGTGCACATTGTCTGGTTGTTAACAGTTCGTGCCAGACCTTGCATCATGATACCAGTCTGGACCGTGGCTTGTGCGGTAAGTCCTGAAGCGAGTGCCGCTATTGTCAGCAGTGCGGCGAGGACTTGTTTGAATTGTAGAGGTTTTTTCATATTGATATGTTTTTAGTTGGTAGTTGTTCAGTTGTTCAGTTGTAGGGCTGCCACGGTGTGACAGCCCTACAAACAGGATCAATCAATGATTATTTTTTGCGTCCTCACATCGTCGCCATTGATGAGGCGTAACACGTAAACGCCAGGTGCCATCCCGCTTGTAGAGACGTGGCGCGTCGCGTCTCTACTGAAGATCACTCGTCCCATCACGTCAATCACCTGTAAGGTACAGGTCCCTGAGCCTGTCGAAGGGCCGTCCGTGATAATGATGTTGCCCGAAGCATCGATAAACGCAAACGCCTCATTGTCGCCGTTTGCGTCCCCGCTGGCGGAAAACACCAATTTGAAACGCGATTCATAATCCGCTGTCTGGGCCGTGAACACGTATTCAGGCGTTTGCAGCAAATCCACATTCGCACCGGTGAGGTTGTCAATCAGGTGCAGATAACCCATTTCCACATTCTTGGGGTTCACTGTGATGGTGTACTCGCCGTTTTCGTGGGCCTTGAAATTGACGGGGATTTCGTTGACACCTGTTGTTGTAGAGACGTGCCATGGCGCGTCTCTACCTACGGAAACGATGGCGTATTCCTTGTTGCCCTGCGGGATGTAGATGTTGGCATCCTGTGTCCCGAAGTAGAACTTGCCGAGCTGGTCGCCTTCGTTGAAGCTCACAATGGCGTTGTCGAGCAAGGCATTGCCACGGGTGCCAGTCTGGGTCAAAGCGATCTGCAAGGTGCCGAAGCCGGTTTCCTGCTGTCCTTTGGCGTTTGATTTGGTGAAGAGGACGGTTTCATCCTCGCCATTGGCCTGCACCATCACACCGGTAAGGGCATCGATGGCGGTGTTGCCCGAAACCGCTTCAGCCACCAGACCAGTACCATCCGAGTTCATCTTGTAGTACGATTTGTCAAGAATGGCAGGAGCATTGAACGGGTTGCCCACCAAGTTCCAGCCAGCAAATTCAGCGTTGGCGTCATAATCCAGAGCGACTTCCTTCGAGGCTAAGGGATACACCACGCCGTTGAACTCCAGGGTGACATCGTTCTTGTTGGCGTAGAGATAGCCCTTGCCGTTCTCGAGCGCGAATGAGTTGCCGCCGGTGAGATGTTGGTAGAAGTTCTCCCATTCCAGCTCCGCGCTCTGGTTGAAACGATAGAGGTCGAAGTTGCTTTGGCCCGAAGGACTCATGCCGCCGATGAGGTTGGTGACGCTGTAAGGATCGAAAAAGCCCACGATGGGTGTGGCGATAAACACCCAGTGGTCGCTCTCGGTGCTCTCGCCATAGCCTGTCACTGCGAGGGTGGGAATGGTCGGTATGTATGGTTTCAACTCCTTGCCATTGATGGCGCTTATCTGCTCGGCAGTGAGCGTGCCGCTATACACGTTGCCCCCTTGTTGCAATGCCTGCCCTTCCCTGACCACCACGTTGCCGAAGTAGCCATTTTGGTAATTGGATCCGCAACGGATATAATCATTATTGTAGAGGTAGCCGAGGGTGATGGTACTGCCGTAGATTCTATATGCACTGAAGCAGCCGTGCGCGATGAAAACATTGCCGCTAGCGGTAAGAGTCGAAGAAGGATTAGTGGCATCATCGATGCAGAAAAGCACGTCGCCGGTGGCTTCAATGTCTTGGATAGAGAAGAATCCGATGCCATACACTGACAGGTTGCCGTCGACGGTGAGGTTGCCGTTGAGGGAGAAAAAATTCAAGGGGACGATAAGGGTGGTGTTGCCGTTGAAGCTAAGGTCGTGGCCGATGTGAACGTCCTCCATGATGGTGTAGAAACCGCCCGACAGGCTCGTGCTCGTCTCGTCGCCCCATAGCACGGTGGCGTTCACGGTTTGCGTGTCGCCGTTCTCGTCCATGTAGCTGACTTCAATCGTCGTGGCGTAAGGATAAAGCGATGCTTGTTCCAACTCACTTGAGGTGATACTTCCGGCATGAACGACGCTGGTGCCTTGATCGTTCTGAAGCCTGAAGTCGTTAGCCAAGGTGACGTTGCCGGCAACCTGATTAAACGAGTATTTATTATCCAAGCCCGTCCAGCCGAGGGTGATGTTGCTGGCGGAGAGGTTATCAATATCCAAATAGCCGCCGTAGATGGCTACGTTGCCGCTGGTTTGTATGCGGGAGGCGAAGCAATTGCTATAGCTTAATGTCTGTCCGTAAATGGTGAGGTCGCCGTTGACGAACAGGCCGTCTTCGCCGTCATTGTCCCTTTCGCCTCCTATACTCAAACTGCAGTAGTCAGGCAGGATGAGGATGGCGTCGCCGGTGAAGTTGAGGCGGTTGTAGCTTACGTCGCCATAGCTCTTGCCCCAACTTATTTCCTCCAAGGTGTAAACGCCTGCGGGGTATTCGGCCTCGTCGCCGCCGTAAAGTATGGTGGCGTAGGCGCGCTGCGGCTGTCCGTCGGCGTCGAGGTAGTCCACCCAAGTCTTCTCGGGCTTCCACGAGGCGTATAAGGTAAGATCGCCCAAGGTGGTGCCTGCGGCAATCTCGGTGATGGGATCGTAATTGAAATAGTAGTCCTTGTACCAGCCTACAAAGGTGTTGTCGGCCTTGGTAGGCACGGGCAGGGTGACGGTTTCGTCAAAGGTGTAGGTTTCAGGATAGCCGCTCGGCATCGTACCGCCGTTGATTACGTAGGTGATATGGAATGCTTCGTCGAGGTTGGTGTAGGGCGTGAGGGTCTTGCCGGCGAGGGCTGAGATTTCATTCCCATAATATGTGCCTGCATAATAGTTGCCTTCTCCATCGGTGAAGGCTTTGCCAGTGACAGTAGTCACCGTGCCATAATAGCTGTCGGAAGTGATGCGGTCGGTCTCGTTGGTCCAGCCCAACGTGATGAGCAAATCAGAAAATTGGGTCCTGATGCCGTAACCGCCATTGGGGGCATTTGCTGTGACCACGCCGCCGTTGATGGTGACACCACTACTAAAGATTCCATAGCCTCCTTGTTGGTTGGTTGTCGTGACCACGCCGCCGTTGATGGTGACACTGTTGTTACCACAGATTCCATAGCCTCCTTGTTGGTTGGTTGTCGAGACCACGCCGCCGTTGATCGTTACATCATACTCAGCATAAATACAACCCCATTGTGCTTCAATGGAAATTTGACCCCCATTGATGGTTATATCATCAGTGGAATACAGACCATAATTACTGCCTGACAGGGTAATGTGTCCGCCATGAATGGTCATACTACCGTATGAATAAATCTGAATATTTTCACCGACAATGGCGCCTGTCCCGCCCGATTGGACGTAGATGGTGCCGTTATCGCAATTTACATTTGAATGGTTTCCTGATACATTTGTTACGGTCAATGTGGCGCCATCCTCCAGGATCAGGTTCGCGCTTCCACGGAAAGCAAAACCATCGCTGTAGGTCACATCGTGGGCCACCACATACCAAGCCTCCGTGTTATACTCGCCGTATTCGATAAATTCGTTGCTGCCTTCGAGCAAGGTGTAGTCATAAAGCGTTTGTGCAACGCCGTCGGCATCGATATAGGTGACAGGCAGCAGCGACCAGGTGGCGGTGTAGCTGCGGTCGCCCGTCGAGCCTTGCACGATGGTGACGGTCATGGTCGGCTCATCGAGGTCGGTCCCCGTCCAGCCTGCAAAGGTGTAACCTGCGCGGGTGGGGTTGTTGAGGGTGATATCGGGGCTTTCCATGGTGTAGGTGGTTGGGTTGGCGGTGGCCACGCTGCCGCCTGCCAGGTCGTAGGTAATGCTGAAGCAAGGCTCCAGCGTCTTGCCGTTGAGCTTGTCCGTGTCGCTGATAGTGCCGCTGAGGGCCTCGCTGCCGTTCCAGAGGGTCTGGCCATCCTTAATCGTGATTGTCGCTCTGTGGTAGTAGATGCTGGCGGTGATACGGTCGGTGAGGTTGGTCCAGCCGAGGGTGATGCCGTTGTAGCCATAGATGTCGTATTCGTTGCCAGTGGCGCTGACGATGCCGCCGTTGATGGTGACGTTGTCATCGGCATAGATGCCGTAGCAAAAAACCCAATAGGTGCTGCTGGCGCTGACGGAGCCGCCGTTGATGGTGACATCGGAGTAACCACGGATTCCATAGCCTTCTTGTTGGTTGGTTGTCGTAACAACACCGCCGTTGATGACCACATGGTTACCAGAGATGGCAATTCCATACTCGGCACTAGTAGTCACTGAGACCTCACCTCCGTTGATGGTCATATTACCGCCACCTTCTGCCCAAATAGAACCTGATCCAATGGAAATCTGGCCCCCATGGATGGTTATACTACCGGATGATCTTAACTCAATATCACCGACAATGGCGCCTGTGCCGCCCGACTGGGCGTAGATAGTAAGGTCGGAATAGCATATCATAGGCATTGAATGTCCTCCTCCTTCTACGGTCAATGTGGTGCCATCCATCAGGATCAGGTTTGCGCTTCCTAAAAAATCACCTGCGCAGTAATTGTAGGTCACATCGTGGGCCACCACATACCAAGCCTCCGTGTCAAACTCGCCGTATTCGATATATCCGTTGTCGCTGCCTTCGAGCAAGGTGTAGTCATAGAGCGTTTGTTCAACGCCGTCGGCATCGATATAGGTGACAGGCAGCAGCGTCCAAGTGGCGGTGTAGCTGCGGTCGCCTGTCGAGCCTTGTGCAATGGTGACGGTCATGGTAGGTTCGGTGAGGTCGGTACCGGTCCAGCCTGCAAAAGTACAACCAAAGCGGGTGGGGTTGTTGAGGGTGATGTCGGGGCTTCCAACGGTGTAGGTGGTTGGGTTGGCGGTGGCCACGCTGCCGCCTGCCAGGTCGTAGGTGATGCTGTAGGTGATAATTGTCCATTGGGCATACAGCGTGGTGGCTGAAGCGATGTCCCAGTTGTGTGCGCTGGAGCCGTCGGCGTTGTAATATTGGGTGCCGCCGCCGTTGGTTTCGGTGTAGTAGCCGCCAAAGGTGTAGCCCGTTTTGGTGGGCAAGGTGATGGCAGGCATGGCAGCGTCGTAGGTGGCAGTGACAGTAGCGGTGCCGGGGGTCGTGGCGCTTTGGTTGTCGAGGGTCACGGTGTAGGTGTTGGCTGTCCATTGGGCGTAAAGGTCAACGATGGCGCCATTCACATTGGTGAGGTTGCTTACGCTTTGGCCTTCGGTGTAGGTGGTGCCGCTGCCGTCAGGGTTGGTGCTCCAGTTGGCGAAGGTGTAGCCCGTGCGGGTGATAGTCTGTAGGTTGGTGGCCACGTCGTAGGTCATGGCCATGTCGGTGTAGTCGTTTGAACCGTCGTTGTGGTGCAGGCGTAAGGTATAAGTGTTGGCTGTCCATTGGGCGTAAAGGTCAACGATGGCGCCATTTACGTCGGTGAGGTTGCTTACGCTTTGCCCTTCGGTGTAGGTGGTGCCTGTGCCGTCAGGGTTGGTGCTCCAGTTGGCAAAGGTGTAGCCTGTGCGGGTGATGGTCTGCAGGTTGGCGGCCACGTCGTAGGTCATGGCCATGTCGGTGTAGTCGTTGGAACCGTCGTTATGGTGCAGGCGTAAAGTATAAGTGTTGGCCGTCCATTGGGCGTAGAGGTTAACGATGGCGTTGTTGGTGGCGGTGAGGTTGGTTACGCTTTGGCCTTCGGTGTAGGTGGTGCCAGTGCCGTCAAGGTTGGTGCTCCAGTTGGCGAAGGTGTAGCCTGTGCGGGTGACGGTCTGTAGGTTGGCGGCCACGTCGTAGGTCATGGCCATGTCAATGTAGTCGTTGGAACCGTCGTTGTGGCGCAGGCGCAGGGTATAGGTGTGGGCCGTCCACGAAGCGTCGAAGGTGATGGCCTTGCGGGTGGCGGCTTCGCCACGGCTGATGGTCATGGGCAGCTCGGCGGCGGTGGCAGTGGGATGGGCGGCGTCGGTGTAGGTGAAGCCGTCGAAGTCGTAACCCGTGCGCGTGGGCGCGGTGATTTGGAAAGTGTTAGTGTTGACTCTGTAGGTTGACGGGTTGTTGTTAGTCACACCGTTATAGCCGTTGCTCACTGCGTTGTTGTAGGTGAGGTTGTAGGAGCGCGGCTGGTAGTCGTATGTGATAGTGATGGTCTTGATGGTGGTGGTGTTATTGGCTGTGCGGACATGGTGTTCCGTAACAGTGGTGGGTGCGCCGGAGGCTCCGAGTTTGTCGAGGTCCACATCCAAGTCGAAACTGAAGTTGGTCGGCGGATAAGCATTCAGGTCATAGACCATAATGGCCGTACCGTTATGGTCCTTCATGGCGATGTGCTTGATGTAGTAGTTGCTGCAGCACGTGGTGATGTTGGCGGCGAAGGTGAATGTGACGCCGTCGTCGCTGACGTACATGCGCCGGTTGCCGCTGGATTGATACAGGTTGAAGATAACGTTGAGGTTGTCATGCAAGAACAGGCCGAAGTTATCGTTCGAGCCGGTGATGGCAGGGCCGGTGATGACTTCGGTGCTGCCGTCGAAGCCTGCCACGTCGGGCGTGGCTGTCAGCGTGTTCGTGCCGGTGTAACTGATGGTGTAGGTCACGGTCTTGCCTTGGGCCATGGCCTGGTGCCCCACCATTACTGCCACTATCGTCAGCAGAGCGGCGAGGACTTGTTTGAGTTGTAGAGGTTTTTTCATATTGATACGTATTTAGTTGGTAGTTGTTCAGTTGTTCAGTTGTTCAGTTGTAGGGCTGTCACACTGTGGCAGCCCTACATTCATCATTCCGCATTCATCATTCCGTTACCCTACTGAAAACCACCGTTTCACCATCGGTTTCGGCCTTCACGAACACTGCCGTGCAGGGCGGTATGGGCGTAGTGAACGGTATGGGCTCAGGATTGATGCCTGTGCCGTCTTGGTTCATCACGTAGTATTCCCTGTCGAGGGTGGCATTGCTGGCAAACGGGTTGCCCACCAGGTTCCAGCCGGCGTTGAGGGTAAGCTCCTCCGAACTGGCGGGATTTGCCACACCATTGAAGCTTAACTCCACCGTCTCCTTTGAGGCATAGAGGTAACCCTGGCCGTTCACAAGGCTGTTGGGAAGGGCTACGAAGTTCTGCCACTCCTCGTCGGTTTGGCTCTGGTCGAAGCGGTAAAGGTCGTACTCCGAGGCACTGAAGATGTTCTCAACCTCTGTGGGCTTCACATCCTTCAGCATCGGCGAGGCGATAAACACCCAGCCACCATTGCTTTCGCCATATCCTTCCACGGTGAGCGTGATGGGTTCAATGTAAGGAACCAGATCCTTTCCTGCAATATTGGCCACCTCTTCCGACGTGAGCGTGCCGCTATAGATTCCGTCATACCAATCCTGCATGGTCTGGCCTTCCCTGATGACCACGGTTCCTTCATAATCATAAGCTTGGATTGCGTCACCTTCGGTAAGATAACCCAAGGTGATAGTTCCGTTGCCATCGTTGGCGTTGAGGATGCCAAACGAATAGAACCAACCACCCGCAATAAGGATGTCGCCGCCGCAGAGGATGCCGTTAGTAGTATAAGGACGGTCAGAAAAATCCACATTGCTGACAGTGACATCGCCCGTGGCATAGAAGGAGACTGTAGCGCTTATGTCAATATGGCCATCGAGACCCGCCTGACCATAGATGGACAAATTGCCATCGACAGCAATACCGTTGCCTTCAATGTGTCCACTATTGTACCAATCGTCAATATACAAATACGAATCGTCAGGTATGATGAGCGTGGTGTTTCCGTCAAAGCTGAGTGTTTGACGGAAATAAACTTCTTCACCTAAATAGGTGTAGTATCCTCCATCGAGAGTGGTCTCACCGCCGTAGAGCACACGGGCGTTGACAGTGTGTGTCGCGCCGTTCTCGTCGATATAGCTGACATCCATGGTTTCGATATATGGATAGAGCAACTTGCCGTTGATGGTGGCGATGTCGCTCACCTGTCCTGCGGGAATTATTATAGGACTTTCTGCATCGTAATCGTCGGTTATAAAATCTTTGGCAAGAACCACGGTGCCGCTGTATTGAGATGAAATATAGTTATATGGTGACGTCCAGCTGAGGGTGATGGTGCCGTTGCCGTCGTTTGATGCAATAACACTCCAACAACTAATTCGGCCTCCATAAATGTTGACATTGCCCTCTGCATTGATTGATCCGAGAAATAATGTTCCCGATCCCATCTCCTGTCCAAAGATGGTGAGATTGCCATCGACAAAAAGGCCATATTCTTCATCGGTGGTTCCTTTGGTCACACCAATAACTAACTCACCTTCATCGGGCAGGATGAGCGTTGCGTCGCCGGTGAAGCGGAGAAGATCGTAAAAAACCCAATAATCGGACTTAGCCAAAATCGTATAAACACCTCCTTCGTAAACACCCGTATAATTTACGTCGCCATAGAGAACCGTGGCGCGGACGGTCTGCGGTTGGCCGTCGGCATCGAGGTAAGTCACGTTGGTGTATTTAGGTGCCCAATAAGCGTAGAAGGTCTTGGCGCCCAATGCGGTGCCGGCGGTGATTTCAGCGACGGGATAGCCTTCGAAATCGGCATTGTCGTACCAGCCCAAGAAGGTGTAGTCCTCCTTGGTGGGTATGGGCAGGGTGACGGTTTCGGCAAAGGTGTAGGTTGTCGGATAACCATCAGGCAGGGTGCCGCCGTTGGTCTCGTAGGTGATGGCGAAAGGCGTGTCGAAGTCGGTGAACGGGATGAGCGTTTGTCCCGAAATGGCTGCCACTTGGCTGTCGTTGAGGGTAAACATGTAGTAGTTGCCCGCTTCGTCGCTAAAGGCTTGCCCTGTGGCAATAGTCACCTCGCCATAATAGCTGTCGGAAGTGATGCGGTCGGTCTCGTTGGTCCAGCCCAGGGTGATGATGCGGTAAGAATACTCGACACCGATGCCGTAAGCGCCCTCGGTGGCGTTTGCCGTGACCAAGCCGCCGTTGATGGTGACCTCGTAGTAACCATAGATTCCATAGCCTTGTTGGTTGGTTGTCGTGACAACACCGCCGTTGATGGTGACATCGTAGTAACCATAGATTCCATTTCCATAGCCTTGTTGGTTGGTTGTCGTGACTACGCCGCCGTTGATGACAACATGATGACCACAGATGGCATTCCCATTCCCGGTCATGGTAGCTGAGACCTCACCGCCGTTGATCGTTACATCATTCTCAGCATAAATACATTCCGATTCTGCTTCAATGGAAATTTGGCCCCCAAAGATGTTCATAATATAATTGGAATACAGACCATGAGAATAGCCTGACAGGGTAATGTTTCCGCCAAGAATGGTCATACTACCGCGTGAGTATATCTGAGTATTTTCACCGACAATGGCGCCTGTGCCGCCCGACTGGACGTAGATGGTAAGGATGTTAGAAGATACATTTGAATGGTTTTCTGATACATTTGTTACAGTCAATGTGGCGCCGTCCATCAAGATCAGGTTTGCGATTCCAAAGAAAGCAAAACCATCGTTGTAGGTCACATCGTGGGCCACCACATACCAATCTTCCTCCCAATAATCGTCGCCATATTCGATATATTCTTCGCTGCCTTCGAGCAAGGTATAGTCATAGAGCGTATGTTCAACGCCGTCGGCATCGATATAGGTGACAGGCAGCAGCGACCAAGTGGCGGTGTAGCTGCGGTCGCCCGTTGAGCCTTGTGCGATGGTGACGTTCATGGTCGGCTCATCGAGGTCGGTGCCTGTCCAGCCTGCAAAGGTATAACCTTGGCGGGTGGGGTTGTTGAGGATGAAGGTCTCCGTCTCGATATTGTAGGTGGTAGGGTTGGCGGTGGCCACGCTGCCGCCCGCGAGGTCGTAGGTGATGGTGTAAGCGTCGGTGCTCCATGTGGCGGTGTAGCTGCGGTCGCCAATGGAACCCTGCGCGATGGTGACGGTCATGGTCGGCTCATCGAGGTCGGTGCCTGTCCAGCCAGTGAAGGTGTAGCCTTCGCGGGTGGGGTTGTTGAGGGTGAAGGGCTCCGTCTCGATATTGTAGGTGGTGGGGTTGGCGGTGGTCAAGCTGCCACCGGCGAGGTCGTAGGAAATATTATAGGTGATGACTTCCACCGTGACATCCGAAACGACATTTTGGGCAGGCATGGTGAAGCTCGTGGTGCCGTCGGTGATTTCGTAGCCCTCGGCAGCCGCAAGGGTGATTTCGGCTCCAGCCAAGGCGTAGGCGGTGGTGTCCTCCTGGCTGATGACGCCGGTGGCATTCACAAGCTCAGGCAGCGTAAGGATGAAGCAAGGCTCTAAGGTCTTGCCCGCAATGGCATCGATCTGCGTACTGTTGAGCGTGCCACTGTAGGCTGCCGCCGTGCCATCGTAAAGGGCTTGGCCGGCTTTCACGCTGATGGTGCCGTCGTATGATTTGTAGCTGCTGGCGGTGATGCGGTCGGTGAGCTCGGTGTAGCCGAGGGTGATGTCTAAGTTGGCTTTAATACCGTAGCTGTTACTGCCCTCGCCATTGGTGGCGTTGACGATGCCGCCGTTGATGATAACGTTTTGGCCTCTCATGCCATCGTAGTGCCCATGGGCGGTGATGCTGCCTCGGTTGATAGTGAGGTCGTTGCCCGCAAGTAAGCCAGTGGAGGTTGTGCTGGTGGCACTGATGATGCCGCCATTGATGGTTAAGCCGTTGTTGGTATTAATGCCACTCCACGGGGCGCTGGCGGTGAGGGTGCCGTTGCCAACCGATTGTCCATAAATGATAAGATTATTACTAAAAAGACCATCAGCGTTGTTGGTATGATTGATGTTCAACGTGGCGCCATCGCAGAGAATGAGGTGGCTGTTGAAGCCACTTAAGAAGAGTTGGCCGTTGATGGTGACATTGCCACTCACTACATACCATTCATCTTGGCCACTAGTGCCTAAGTTGACATCACTTTCACTGCTCTCGATAATGGTGAAGTCGGTGCATGTCTGCTGGTTGCCGTCGGCATCGATGTAAGGCACTTTCAAGGTTGCATTGATGGTGACATCTTCGGCGGGCATGGTGAGCGAATAGGGGTTCTCCGTACCAGTTAATGTGCCGGCGCTGGCGATGTAATGGTCAAATAAGATTCCTGCCGGTGCGGAATTGCCTAAGTTGAGGCTGACGATGGCATCAACGGGAGCGTACAATGTGCCGTCATATTCGATGCCCGCGGAATAGTCTTCAATGCTTGCCGTCACATAATCGCCTGCGGTGACGATGTGGGCGTTGCTCAAATTGCTCTCGCTGCCCACGGTGCAGTTGCGGTAGTAGCTGTTGGTGACAGTGCCTTGGTCGTTGACACCTACGACAGCTCCATGATCCCCGTTTCCACCAACTGTCACATCGATAACAAGGCAGTTTTCGACAGTGCCTTGATTGTAACCCACAATGCCGCCTGCATAATATCCACTGCCCGAGAAGATGGCGTCGGTAAGGATGACGTTTTTCACAGTACCACCCCAGCTCCAACCAAAGAGACCTTGTGCAAGTCTGCTACTTAACATACGTATGCCGCTGATTGTATAGCCTTTTCCATCGAATACTTCGCTGAAAGAATGATAACCGCCTTCTCCATTCCCTATACACTTATAGTTATTATCAACGGTGTTGTCATATTGAATATCGGCGCCCAGCTCGAAGTATGTTTTATTATCACCAAGGTCATAACCTTCGTTCACCAATGTGGCCAGCATATTGAGACCGATGGTGTCGGTGATGATGTAAGGATACTCCTGGCTGCCGTCGCCGTTGCCCCAGAATTCAGAGAAGTTCGGGGTCCAGTTGGCGTAGTAATTGCGGTCGCCGGTGGAGCCTTGCTCGATGGTGACCGTGGTGGTAGGATCGACGAAATCCGTGCCGGCCCAACCTGCAAAGGTGAAATGCGGACGTGTCGGATTGATCAGGGTGAAAGATGGGGTCTCTACGGTATATGTTACGGGGTTGTCCGTGGCCACGCTGCCGCCATTGAGGTCGTAGGCGATGTTGTAGGTGATGATGGTCCAGTGGGCCGTATAGCTGAGGTCGCCCGTCGAGCCTTGGGCGATGGTTACCGTTTGGGTGGCCTCGGTAAGGTCGGTCCCCGTCCAGCCCGCAAAGGTGTAGCCTGTCTTGGTCGGGTTATTCAGCGTGAAGGTGTTGGTCGTAACGTCGTAGGTGGTGGGGTTAGCCATGGCCACGCTGCCGCCGTCGAGGTCGTAGGTGAGGTTGTAAGTGATGAGGGTCCAGTTAGCCGTGTAGCTGCGGTCGCCTATAGAGCCTTGGGCGATGGTCACCGTTTGGGTGGCCTCGGTAAGGTCGGTGCCCGTCCAGCCCGCAAAGGTGTAGCCTGTCTTGGTCGGGTTATTCAGGGTGAAGGTGTTGGTCGTAATGTTGTAGGTGGTGGGGTTAGCCATGGCCACGCTGCCGCCGTCGAGGTCGTAGGCGATGTTATAGGTATTGAGCGTCCAGTGGGCTGTGTAGCTGCGGTCGCCAATGGAGCCTTGTGTGATGGTCACCGTGGTTTGTGGCGTGTTGCCGTTACTTCCTGTCCAGCCCGCAAAGGTGTAGCCTGTCTTGGTCGGGTTGGTGAGCGTGAAGGTTGGTGTTTCCACATCGTATGTGGTGGGGTTGGCAGTGGCCACGCTGCCGCCGTCGAGGTCATAGGTGATATCGTAGGTGATGATGGTCCAGTGGGCGGTATAGCTGAGGTCGCCTATGGAGCCTTGGTTGATGGTCACCGTGGTTTGTGGTGTGCTGCCGTTGCTGCCTGTCCAGCCGTCGAAAGTGTAGCCTGTCTTGGTCGGGTTGTTCAGCGTGAAGGTGTTGGTCGTAACATTATAAGAGGTGGGGTTAGCCGTGGCCACGCTGCCGCCGTCGAGGTCGTAGGTGATGTTATAGGTGATGGGGGTCCAATTGGCGGTATAGCTGCGGTCGCCAATGGAGCCTTGGGCGATGGTCACCGTGGTTTGCGGCGTGGTACCGTTGCTGCCTGTCCAGCCGTCGAAGGTGTAACCTGTGCGGGTCGGGTTGGTGAGCGTGAAGGTCGGTGTTTCAATGGTGTAGTTGGTGGGGTTGGCCGTGGCCACGCTGCCACCGTCGAGGTCGTAGGAAATATTATAGGTGATGGGGGCCCAATTGGCGGTAAAACTGCGGTCGCCAATGGAACCCTGGTTGATGGTCACCGTAGTTTGCGGCGTGGTGCCGTTGCTACCTGTCCAGCCAGCAAAGGTGTAGCCCGTGCGGGTGGGGTTGTTGAGGGTGAAGGTCGCCGTCTCGATATGGTAGGTGGTGGGGTTGGCTGTGGTCACGCTACCACCTGCGAGGTCGTAGGAAATATTATAGGTGATGGGGGTCCATTGGGCGTAAAGCGTGACGGTTTGGCCATCTTCGGCAGTGAGGTTGTTCACGCTCTGGCCGTCGGTGTAGGTCACTGCGCCATTTGACGTAGTGCTCCAGCCGTCGAATGAGTAGCCTGCACGGCTGAATGTATTGGCGGTGAGGGCTTGCGCAGTGTTGTAGATGAAGGCCTGGTCGCTTATCGTACCAGTGGCATCGTCGTGGTTTTTGTCGAAATGGACGTAGTATATTGCCCAGCGAATGTAGAAGATACCCGTGGCCGAACCAGCGTAGTTGCCGATGCCGGTGACGGTAACGGTGCCAGTGCCGGCACTGCTGTTGTTGCTCCACGCGAGGGTGTAGTCGGTATCCTTGACGAGGGTAGTTTGACCATAGACAACGGTAGGTTCAGGTTTTGGCTTGTGATTGGAGTTGCTCACCCAATAGTTGCCTTGCGGCACGGTGACCGTTGTATTGCTGTTAGTCATCGGTGGGTTGGACACGTAGTCGAGAATCACAGCGCCGAAGGTCTTGCCCGACGGGATGGTGACGGTGAGCGTATGCCTGTTGCTGCTCACCGAGGCGGAGCAACCCGAGACGTTGGTGCCGTTTTTTGTTTGAACCGTGGCACCATAGAACCACAGCGAGCTGCTTTCGATGGTCACCGTGAACGAGCTGCCGGTGATAACGTCGGCGAAAGCGGTCCCTACCTGGAAGTTGAGCTTGCCGTTGAGGGTGACGTCGACAGTCCCGTGGATCATTGTAGCGTTACTGAATGTGTAGCTTGAACCAGTCTGATTGGTGATTTGATCACCGCCCCAGTCCGATTGGATGACAAAGGCGAACCTTGTCTCGTTGTTAACGGTTCGTGCCAGACCTTGCATCATGATACCAGCCTGGACCGTGGCTTGCGCGGTAAGTCCTGAAGCGAGTGCCGCTATCGTCAGCAGTGCGGCGAGGACTTGTTTGAGTTGTAGAGGTTTTTTCATATTGATATGTATTTAGTTGGTAGTTGTTCAGTTGTTCAGTTGTTCAGTTGTAGGGCTGTCACGGTGTGGCTGCTGTGGTGTAAAAGCAGGGGTTGAAACCGCCTGCTTAAGGTCCTGCGCCCCTACGGGGCTTTGCCGCAGCAGCCATGTCATCCCTGCTTGGGCTTGCGTGCTGGCTGGGATCTATGGCTGCGTTGTCGCATGGACTCACGTCGCGCAGGGACTCACGTCGCCTGCTTAAGGTCCTGTCGCCCCTACGGGGCTTTGCCGCAGCAGCCATGTCATCCCTGCTCGGGCTTGCGTGCTGGCTGGGGTCTATGGCTGCGTCCTTCTCCGGTTTCTCAGGGCGTTCAGATTTGACAGTGCGCCATATCAGCCCATAGAGCATCCCAAATGCGATGAGGATGACCGCACCAACGATGCACTCAGCTGCATGTTCGACGATGAATTGGATGACAGGGTTCATGCCTTTTGCTTTTAACACTTCAAAGGTAGAGACAATCCAAAAAATAAGACATTGCTTTTAGTACAAATACATTGCTTTTAGTACAAAAAACATTGCTTTTAGTACAAAAATGTTGCTTTTGGTACAAAAATGCGTTTTTAAGTGGATGAGTATATTTAGTTTACATATTGACACGAGACTACGAGACTTTTTGACTATGACCATTGACAATGACTATGACCGTTTCCACGGGGATGCTGAAGTTTCAGCCCTTGGTTGAAGCGGTCATAGTCATAAGTCATCGTCCCGAAGTCAAAAGATATTGCAGTTTAATTTGAATTAGTTTACATATTGGACACGAGACTACGAGACTTTTTGACTATGAGCATTGACAATGACTATGACCGTTTCCACGGGGATGCTGAAGTTTCAGCCCTTGGTTGAAGCGGTCATTGTCATAGTCATAAGTCATCGTCCCGAAGTCAAAAGATATTGAAGTTTGATTTGAATTAGTTTACATATTGGACACGAGACTGCGAGACTTTTTGACTATGACCATTGACAATGACTATGACCGTTTCCACGGGGATGCTGAAGTTTCAGCCCTTGGTTGAAGCGGTCATTGTCATAGTCATAAGTCATCGTCCCGAAGTCAAAAGATATTGCAGTTTAATTTTGGATATTTACTTATGGGAATTTCTAAAAATTGCTCCGTAGGAGCTTCCTTTTAATAACAAAGTACAATAATTCAACAAGATGTACTCCGTAGGAGTTTCCTTTTGCTTGTTTTTCAGAAGCCCACTTATACCAATTTAATATACAAGAGGGTGACTATTAAAGCAAGTCACCCTCTCAAAACAACTCTTTATAGAGATGGATTGTTAATGCTTGTCTATCCAATTCTCAATACGAATGTCCTTGATATTCGCGAAGTCTTTCACATTTTGTGTCACCATCACCATGTCATGGGCGACGGCTGTGCAGCCAATGAGGAGGTCAAAATCGCTTGAAGGAGTGCCGGCGATTTTCAACCGCGCTTTTTCCTCGGCAAAAAGGTTATAGGCAGGAGCGGTTGGGAGAATATTGATGTTGCCGAAAAACTCCTCCAGCTTTTGGTCTTTGTATTTTGGGCCTCCTTTCAACTTTCCGTAAACCATACCGAATTTCAACTCAGCGATGGTAATCTCGGAAATATAACAATTCTCCATGCCAACCTCATTGATACGGAATTTCACGTCATACTTGTCACGAAGCCAGTATGCGCAAATGCATGTGTCGAGTAAATAGCGCTGTTGTTTCATAGCGTTTCCCAAAAATCGTCTCTACTACTTTTGACACGGCGTCCGTCACTGATGACTTTCACCAGTTCGTCGGCATCCATGTACTCTTCGTCACTCCAAATACCGGCATAATCGCAGGCATCAAGCTTCTTCTTTGTCTTTTTTGCCTTAACCATGGCGGTGTTCAGACTGTCAATCAACATTTTGGCGAGTTCTTTTTTCATGTTGTCGTCAAGATCCTTCACCATTCCCCAATAATACAAGACAGGTGTTGTGGTGTGACTTCCCAAAGCTGTTGTAGCCATTTTTCGTCCTTTCTTAATTTGTCATGTTTGATGATGCAAAGATACTAGTTTTTAAAAAATGCTGCCAGTTTTTCACTGAGTTTTTTTAAGTAGATGAGCAAAATTAGTTTACATATTGGACACGAGACTACGAGACTTTTTGACTATGACCATTGACAATGACTATGACCGTTTCCACGGGGATGCTGAAGTTTCAGCCCTTGGTTGAAGCGGTCATTGTCATAGTCATAAGTCATCGTCCCGAAGTCAAAAGATATTGAAGTCTAATTTTGAATTTGTTTGTTTGTCAGTTTGTTTTTTCATAATTTTGCCGCCGTTATGCAACTCTCTGACGGATTGAACTATTACTATTTCTCTGGCGTTTCAGCGGCGGTCTATCTGACTACCTGCTGGGTGTTTGCCGCCGTCAGATGGTTCCATACCTGCCGCGAGCCTAAGGAGCATCACGACTACCTCTTTCCCGACCGAAAGCTGCTGGTGGTCATCTACCTTTGTGCCTCCGTGTTGCTGCCTTACGTGCTCAACCCCGCCAGCCCATCGGCTTGGATGCTGTGGAAGTCGTATTTCCCCGGCACCTATTATTTTTATGGAGGTGCGCTCTTCTTCTGCTTCTTCGGCACGGTGAAACGCTGGGAGCGTTGGCGCAAGACCGTCCATTTCGCCTCCGTTATCACTCTCGCGGCGATGTTGCCTTTAGTGCTTAACGCATGGTTGCCTAACGGCATAATGGGTGCCGACATGACGCGCATCTGGTATTTTGTGATCGCCGCAGTAGGTGTGTTCATGATGGGCTATTGTGGCGTGGCCATGTGGCAAACGCTGCGCTGGATGCGTGAGACGCGCGACGAGAACTACTCCAATCCCGACGACTTTTCCATGGAGTTCGCCCGCCGTGTGTGGCTGCTGCCCGTGGTGATGACCCTCTTGGTTTGGCCGCCTTTCCTCTTCGACAGCCCCGTTTTAATGGCGGCAATGAACCTGCTCTTATCCGTTTTCAACGTGGTGTTACTGATTTTCGTGCTGCCCGCATGGCGTCGCCAAGCCATCGTCGTCGAAACGGAAGAAACGGTGGAAGAATTGGCAGAGGAAACGACGACCGAGGCCACGATTGAAGAGCGTGAGCAAAAGATTATCAAGGAGATTGAACACTTTGTTAGGGATGAACAGGGCTATTTGGATGCCCACCTGAAGTTGGAGAACGTGGTCGCCCATTGCAGCTACAGCCGTTCCTACGTGTCGAAAGTCTTCCAGAAGCACTTGGGCGGCTTCTCGCATTACGTGAACAGCCTGCGCCTTTCACACTACGACCATTACATGGACAATCATCCCCAAGCCACCAAGGAAACTGCAGCGCAAGAGAGCGGCTTCACCAGCTATAATGCTTATTACAAGGCTAAGGAAAGGGTAGAGGAGGAAAATTAGAGTTGAGAGTTTAGAGTTGAGAGTTTAGAGTTGAGAGTATAGAGTTTAGAGTTGAGAGTTGCTTGGTGACGAGTTGATGACCAAGAACATCGAAGACTTGGAGGGTGCCTTCGCCGTTGATAATGATGTTCACGTCGTTGATGAAATGGCGTATTTCTCTTGGCCTTGCGGGCGCAAAAAAACGGTTTTTGGAGATAATGATGATGTTTTTCAGAAATTAATAGTACCTTTGCCGATACAAACCAAACATGTTAGGATTATGACAGCATTACAGATGAATGCGGAGTTGTTTCGTCAGTTGAGCATCATCGCCGAGGACGAGTCGCTGATGGCAAAGATGCTGAAATATGCCAAGAAACTTGCGGCAAAAAAGGAAGAGATGGACAAAACGATGTATTTGATGTCATCGCCTGCTATGGCAGAGATTATCCGCCAAGGACAAGAGGACATCAAGAACGGACGGGGTGAAGTGGTAAAAGTGGAAGACTTATGGAAGTGATTTTCACACCTCGCGCGCTCGAAGACCGTGACTATTGGAAACGGACGGGCAACAAAGCATAATGAAACGCATTAGCGAACTGATTGAGGACATCCAAAAGCATCCGTTTAAGGGTATTGGCAAGCCTGAGCCGCTGAAGGGTGAGCAACACGGACTATGGAGTCGTCGCATTACAGACGAGCATCGAATTGTGTATTCCATTAGCAGCGGCATGATTTATGTTTACGTGATTTCCCTGCGCTATCACTATTCGAAGTGACACGCTGCTTGTCTGTACGGGTATGTTAGTCTGCCCTGGAGCTACTTAGCTGATAGCTGACGGCTGATAGCTGACAGCTATAGCGGTTTACTTTTGAACAGTTTTTTATTCCTTATTCCTTGTTTATTCCTTATTCCTTGATTTCCACATAAAACACCGTTGGGTCGTCGTCTTCCTCAAACGATTCGTCGGTGTAGTATTGTCCGGGCTTGTCGTCGTCCTGGAAGAGGATGAGCGTCACCTTTTTGAATGGGATGGGCTGGCCTGCACGGCTGTAATACTGGATGTTCTCTTCGGTGAGGCCTTCGATATGCATCATTTTCAGCATCATGGCGAGGTCGAGGTTGACGTTGAGCAGGTCGCCTTTCCACTCGATGCTGATGACCGCAGTGGTATAGAGCTTAAAGTTTTTGACTTCTACTTTTTTCATGGTGTCTATTTTGATAAGTAATTGTTCGAAACTAAACTACGTGATTTTTGACGCGGGACTTGTTGACTATGACCATCGACTATGACTATGACCGCTTGAACCCAAGGCTGAAATTTCAGTTCTTGGTGGCGGTGGTCATTGTCATAGTCACAAGTCATTGTCCCTATAACTTGTTGACTATGAACATTGACTATGACCGCTTCAACCGAAGGCTGAAACTTCAGCTCTTGGTGGAGGTGGTCATTGTCATCGTCACAAGTCATCGTCACTATATCTTGTTGACTATTACCATTGACTATTACTGCTTCAACCCAAGGCTGAAATTTCAGTTCTTGGTGGAGATGGTCATTGTCATAGTCACAAGTCATCGTCCCTATAACTTGTTGACTATGACCATTGACTATGACTGCTTCAACCGAAGGCTGAAATTTCAGTTCTTGGTGGAGATGGTCATTGTCATAGTCACAAGTCATCGTCCCTATATGTTGACTAAATATGCTCATCTTTTTATTGGCTAACTGCCCATCGCCAGCGACAAAAAGCCAAAGGCCGTTGACAATTAACAATCCACAAATATCCGAAAAAAACTTGAATTATGATAATTTTGCACGAATTTTGCAATCGTTTGAACCAAAATTTATACTTTTGTGCAACATTTAAAATTTAAAACAATGCGTAAGACTTTGATTATCATTGCAATGGCTTTGTTTGCCATGCCTATGTTCGCGCAAACTGTTGAAAGCGTGGACGTTTCGAAAGCCCCTGACGGCAAATTTACGACTAAGGCCGGTGATTGCTCCATTGAGGGAACGGTTTTGAACGGCAAAAAAGTGGGCACTTGGATGGAGTATTTCAACAAGACCACGTATCTGCCCAAGAAAATCGTGAACTACGAAAACGGCAAGAGGAACGGCATCTATGTCGAGATTGACAACACGGGTTCCATCACGAAAAAGGCTGAATACAAGGACGATGTGCTCGACGGACAAGTCAGCGAGTGGTTCCGTGGCGGTCGTCTTTCGAAGCTGCACACCTATAAGAATGGCCAACTCGACGGCAGACAGATTCTGTGCTACGAACAAGGCGGCAACCTTGAAGTGTCGGAATACAAAGACGGACAACGCAATGGCGAGACGGTTTGGTTCGACGAGAAGGGGAACAAGAAGATGAGCATCATGTACAAGAACGGCCAGTTCGACGGCAAGCAGGAGACTTTCTATCCTGACGGCTCATTGAAGAGCGAGGCCACCTACAAGGACGGCAAGCTGCAAGGCAAGGTGACGACATACGGCGAGAAACAGAAGCCGCAAATGGACGCCAAGGACAAGGAGAAGGCCATGGAAAAGGAAAAAATGGAGAAAGAGAAAGCCGAGAAGGAAAAGGCCTTGGAAAGAGACAAGAAAGTGAAAGACAGATTCATTGAGAAGGAAAAACAGGGGAAAGCGGATAAGAAGAAGCCGTAAGTGGGAAATAGCTGTCAGCCATGGTGCTACTAAGCTGATAGCTGATGGCTGATGGCTTATGACAATGACTGCTTCAACTCAAGGCTGAGATTTCAGCACCCCAGAGAAAACAGTCATAGTCATAGTCAGTGGTCATAGTCCAGTGGTCATAGTAAAAAAGAAAACAACAAATACTGTTCAGAATAAGCACTTCAATTATTAACCTAAAATCTAATCAAAATGAAGAAAGTTTTACTGTTATTGGCAGTTGCGTTTTTATCGCTTGCCACGAGCTTCAAGGCTCAAGCTATCGAAGACCCTAACCCGAAGGGGACGCTGGTTCTTGGTATTCGCTGTAATATGGAACCTGGTTACCATTATTTTGCTGTCGGTGCTAACGTTGTTGGCGACTACACCTTGATTAACCACTGGTGGAAAGGCCATTTCACGGTTGGTGGTTACATTGGCTCCAATTTCTATTCCCACACCGCGCATTTTACTTTCATGCCGAGAGCCACGTACGGACTAAACATTACTAACGATTTTGAAGTCCATGTTGGAGTAATGACTGGTTTAGGTGTCAGACATCTATCGTCTGATTATTATACTGATGGTTACCAACGTGTGTATTTTTCACATGGTGAAGTCGCTGGCTGCCGTTACTTCTTTACTCCCAACATTGGTGTTGAAGCAGAGGTAGGCTATGTTTATACCATGGGCTACTTCAACGTCGGTTTGTCCATCAAACTGTAAGACCTACACACGACAGTTTGTATCACAAATCACCCGAAAGCCCATGCGTTTTCGGGTGATTTTTTTGTAATTTTGCGCCGATTTTTATAGGTATGGGAAAGTTCGGCCGAAATATCCTTGTTTTCCTGTTGGGCTTGTGGTGCTTTCAACTTCATGCCCAAGACACCATTATGCTCCATTCCGTGGAGGTGATGGCCGAAAGGAACGACATCGAGGTGCTGAAACCCTTGGTGGCGAAGAAGTTGGACACTCTCGTGCTGCAATCCAAAAGCACCTCAAGCCTCTCTGACTTGCTCATACAACACAGCCCCGTTTTCATCAAGACCTACGGTCCGGGCGGCACTTCCACGGCTTCGTTTCGTGGCACGACGGCGAGCCATACCTTGGTGCTTTGGAACGGCTTCCAACTCAACGCGCCTAATCTCGGTCAGGTGGACTTCAGCACTATCCCCGTGTTTCTGGCCGACGACGTGAGCCTCAACTGGGGGAGTGGCACCTCCAACAACAGCGGCGGACTGGGTGGGGCGGTCAACATCGATAACACCCACCACTTCGGCGATGGTTTCCTGCTCGACCTGAAACAGACCTACGGCAGTTTCAACACCTTGGGCAGCTTCATCACGGTGGGCAACTATGGCAAGAAGTTCTCGTTTCGTGTGAAGGCCTATCGCAACTCGTCGGACAACGACTTCGAGTACGAAAACTTGGCCACCATCCCGCATGAGAAGATGCGACAACGCAATGCCGACTTCGTCGACTATGGCGTGATGCCCGAGATGAGCGTGCTGTTGGGCAAGAGCGTCATTTCAGTCGCCTCGTGGAACCAATGGAACAACCGCAACCTGCCACCGATTATGCCCAACGTGTTCAACGTCAACTCGGAGGAATGGACGCGAGATAACTTCTCACGTAATTTTGTCTCTTTCAAGACGTATTGGGAGTCGGGGAGCCTCCAAATAAAGTCGGCGGCCTTTGTGGAAAACCAGCGTTATTTTTTGTTAACGCGCAACCCCGTCACCGACGACACGGTCACCTTTATCAATTCAGAGAACCACGCCCTGATTCTGCACCAGATTGCCAACCTTGACCAGCACCTTTACAAGAGCTGGAACCTGAAAGCCAAGCTGCAATGGGACAACGAGCAGGTGAGGAGCAACAACTATGCGGGCCAAAAGCGCCGCAATGTGGTGTCGGCCTACGTCGCCATCAACGGCGAGCCGTTCCCTTGTGCCAACCTCAACCTCACCGCACGCTACGACTGGACCGACGGCAAGGGGATGGGCCTGTTTCCGACGGCCACTTTCTCCTATCAGATGCCTTTTTATAAGGCTCTTAGCTTCACCTTGGGCTACAGCCACAACTACCGCAATCCCACCTTGAACGACCTCTATTGGTATCCAGGTGGCAACCCCGACCTCCTGCCCGAGAATGGCCGCACCGTCGACCTGGCCGTGAAATGTGGCCTGCAACAAGGGCCTTTCAAGTTCGACCTGCGCACCGGCGGCTACTTCAGTAACGTGAAGAATTGGATCCAATGGATGCCGACCTCATACCGTTTTTGGGTGCCTGAGAATGTGGCGAAGGTCTATGCCCGAGGCATCGAGAACCATCTTGACGCGGCTTTCGTCAAAGGCGATTGGAAGGTCACCTTGTCGGGCAACTACGTCTACACCGTCACCACCGACGAGAGCGAGAAGGCCCACCAGCAGGGCACCAACGGCAAACAGCTCATCTACATCCCACGCCATCATGCCAACTTCTTCCTCAACACGCATTGGAAGACTTGGAACCTAAGCTACACCGTTGAAGTGACGGGGCGCCGCAGCACCTCCTATAACGCGCAGGAGTTCTTTGCCTACGACCTGCCTTCGTATGTGTTGCATCATGTCGCCTTGGGCAAGCAGCTCAAGAAGTTCCGCATCGAGTTGCGCTGCAACAACCTGACTAACAAATCGTACCAGAACGTGATTTGGAGGGCGATGCCGGGGAGAAGCTTTGAGGTGATGGGGGAGGTTAGGTTTTAGTTTAGAGTTTAGAGTTTAGAGTTGAGAGTTGTCAGTTGTTCAGTTGTTCAGTTTGCAGTTATCAGTTAGTTGCCGCTTCGCGTCATTGTCAATATAATAAAAACCCGACATTGCATATCGGGGTGAATTAGGGTCGCCCTTTGACTACGTCGAAATGCTCCGCATTCAGCGTAGCTAATCTTCGATTTCAGGGCTTTGATGTCGCTTCGCGTCATTGCCAATATAATAAAAACCCGACATTGCATATCGGGGTGAATTAGAGTCGCCCTTTCAGGGCTTTGCCCAGCAGCCATGTCATGCCTGCGCTGGCTCGTGCGAGGGCGGGCATCTATGGCTGCGGTTATAAAAATGCAATGCATAAGTCTTATTCTTCTGTTTTTCATCGGCTTTTACATCTAATCTATTTTGTTCTAAATAACATAAACTTACCATATTTCTAATGAAAACCAGAAATTTAGCATGTTGATAAATATGTTGATAAATATATCACGTTTTTTTTATTTCCATGTCAACAAAATGACCTACTTTTGCGAAACAAAAATTAATATATGTTATACATAACCATCACTGATACAATCATTCAAGACTTGTATGCCAAGGCAATAGAGACTTTGACTTACGTGAGTCTTGAACCCGTGGAGAGGAGCTACCTAACCAATAGTTCCGTGTTCTGCTTACATCAACCTGCCAAGCTTTGCCTTGTGCAAGCGAAACCAATGACGAAACCGACGTTGCGGCCCCGTCGCCGTTCGTTTATGCTTGCCCGTAGCTGCAACAATCCTGACAGTGACTCCATAAGCCATTGATAGGAACCCCATCCATTGAGAACGCCCCTGAAAGTCTTGTGTCATGACCTTTGACAACTCACCTGAGTTGTGATTGCTCTTGGTGCAAGACCCGAAAGGACTCAGATCCGGACTTTTCGTCATGCGTCAAGACCTTTGATAACTCACCTGAGTTGTGATTGCTCTTGGTGCAAGACCTGAAAGGACTCAGATTCAGACTTTTTGTCATGCGTCAAGACCTTTAACCCTCAATTGAGTTGTATTTGTTCTTGGTTCAAGAGCTTTTACTACTCATCAGAGGGGACAAGGTGTGGGATGCAGGCTTACAGTCTGATGGAATGGGGTGCAAGCGCATTGCAAGGCACTTTGATGACTCCCTCCGATGGTCAGGCCGCTGCCATCGGAACACAATCATGCGTTACGGCATTGCCGTATTATCACTTTTTTATTAACCTCTAAAAGTTTTAACAATGACAAAACTTTCTAGACTGAGTTTGGTACTGAACTCTGACCAGTACTATGCGGGTCTCATGGAGATCTGCCAACGGTTCGAAGGCTTCACTTCGGACGAGTATCTGAACGGTTTGGTTGCCTCATTGGAGCAAGCCAACAAAGCCATTTTTGACGTCATGCACGTTGAAAAGGCTCGTGTCACCATCAAGCAGGAGAGTCGCCAGCTGATGGAAAGGATCATGGCGATTTCGCGCTACATCGACTCGAGCATGTATGTGCAGGATGACGCGATAAAGGCCAGTGCCTTGGTGCTCAAGCAGGTGTACGACTCCTACAGCAAGCCTTTCGCCTGGATGAAGGTCGACGAGCGGGTGGGTGCAGTGAGCACTTTGTTGCGCAACCTGAACGCGCCCGAAATGCAGGAGCATGTGAGGCGACTGCCCGAGTTGGAGAGCCGCATCGAAGGCGTGCAAAAGGCGTTGACGACATTGAGGGAGGCATTGCAGCAGGTCGACCATGCCAAAGGCACTGCGCCCAAGGGGCAACCCTTGATGTCGATGAAGCGGGAGGCGGCGGACAGGCTTGTGACCTTGGTGGACTATCTCGAAGCCATGGCCGCGAAGCAGCCCGACGACTACGCCGAGCATCTCGCCGTGGTGATGCAAATCATCACAAGGCTGAATGCCACCCGGCGAAAGAGCGACTATCTTCACATCACGGTGGAGCTTGAAGACGACGAGGAGACTTCCGACGAAGAACCTCAGCCCACCGCTGTCGCCTGATTCAAAGGCGATACTTTCTTTTTTAGGCGGATGAACTGATTTGATTAAATATATCCGCCGCCTCCCCATGAGCTTAAGGGCTTGTGGGGAGGAATTTTTTTATTGGGCATAATTTTTCATATTAAGTATGCTGTTTTCTAATGAATCTTTACTATTTTTGTACCGATTTAAAAAAGGAAGAATAGAACCCGACAATGATAAGATTTCGAACATTGCGAATAGTTGAGTGTTTATCGAATAAAAGAAGATGATAATGAACGAGAAATCCCACATCACATCTGTGGCCGATGTTAAGGCATTCTTCCATCATTTGGTTGATGAGCGCAAAGTCAACTTTCATCCGGATGATGACTTTGCAGACTATATCAGCCTTGATGACAAAACGCCGACGTTCACTGATGATGAAATGATTCTGTACAACCGACTGATGGAAGAGTCGTTCGATGCCTGCGAAGCTGCAGGAGTCGACATCTACGAACTCGGCCTTCAGGAACTTGAAAAAGCATTGAAGCCTATTGAGGCTTGAATCTAAATTATTAGAAATAATGCGATATGGAATAGACATTTTCTCCGGAGCTGGCGGACTAAGCCTTGGAGCTGAGATGGCAGGCATAAAAATAAGCACTGCTGTTGAAATCAATAAGAGTGCAGCGCAAACTTTCTTGCGTAATCATAAAGGAGCAGAAGTGGTTCAAGGCGACATCCAAAAGATAAATCCAAAGACTTTAATCAAAGACGAACAACCAGTGTTCGTTATAATGGGCGGACCCCCGTGTCAAGGCTTTTCGATGTCAAATACCAGAACAAGGAATATGGATAACCAGAAAAATTTCTTGTTCCTGGAGTTTGTTCGGTTTGTCCAAGAAATAAGGCCAGCATGGTTTGTCTTAGAAAATGTCTGGGGAATAACTAATATCAATGACGGTAAGACACGGACAATGATAGAAGACCATTTCCGTGCAATTGAAGGGTATAATAATATTTCCTCGTCAATACTTTGGGCTTCCGACTATGGCGTTCCACAGAAAAGAAATCGATTCTTTTTAGTTGGCAACAGATTAGGTATTGACTTTAAGTTTCCCGAAAAGCATACATCACCAATAACAGTAAAAGAAGCAATAGCAGATTTGCCTTCATTACAAAATGGAGAGATGTTAGATGAAGCCGCCTACACACAAACAATTGAAGATGTAAGTGAATATGCGCGATTGATGCGAAAAGGTTCTGATAAAGCTCGTCAAAACTATGTTTCTCGTAACAACGATTTAGTTATCGAACGCTATAAATATATTGGCCAAGGACAAAACTGGCGTGCCATACCTGATTTTTTGATGCAAAACTATGCAGACAAAGGCAGGTGTCATAGTGGAATCTATAAGCGTTTGAGAGAAGACCAGCCATCCGTAGTTATCTCAAATTACAGGAAAAGCATGTTAATCCATCCATGGGAAGACAGAGGGATTTCTGTAAGAGAGGCTGCTCGGCTTCAAAGCTTTCCTGACACCTTTATATTCGAGGGTTCGTTGATGCATATTCAACAACAAATTGGCAATGCTGTTCCTCCACTACTTGCCAAAGCTGTATTCCAACAAATAGTTAAACAAACCAAAGAACATGAGCAAAGATAGAAAACTGGTTCCGAAAGCCTCTACATTGATGGGCTCTCTTCGCTCAATGGGTTATTCTTTTGAGTCTGCTGTTGCTGATGTCATAGACAACAGTATTAGTTCTCATGCACAGAATATCCGAGTATTGTTTCCCACAAGTCCTATGGATGAACTAGCTTTAGGTATTCTGGACGATGGAGATGGAATGTCAGAAGAAGTTCTTTTTGAGGCCATGCGTTATGGTAGTTTTTCCGCAGAAGAAGAACGCGCAGAGGATGATTTAGGCCGTTTTGGAATGGGCCTTAAATCGGCATCATTGTCCCAATGTCGTTGCCTAACAGTGGTTAGTTTTGATGGTAAAGATCTTCATGGACTTACATGGGACTATAACTATATTCTCGAAACAAAGGATTGGCTGGTTCAAGAATTGAGCACCGCTGAAATATCGAATCTTCCTTATATTGAAAAACTCAAAGCTCAGTCCAAAGGAACAATGGTGATTTGGCAAGATTTTGACGTAATATCTAAATCTAGTGGCGGCCAAGTGTACTCTACGCTGATGGAATTTCGTAATTCTTTAGAAAAGACGTTGGCTCTCATTTTCCATCGTTTTTTAGCTGGCATCGGTAATACCCGTTTACACATATTTGTAAATGAATCTGATTTAAAGCCATTGGATCCATTCCTTGAACAGCATCCCAAGACTACTATAAAAAAGGAAATCAAACTGGATGTAATAGATAGCACAGGAGTCGAACGGTTGATACTTATTCGCCCGTTTATTCTGCCATTTGCGACAGAATTGAAAGAAAAGGATAAACAACTCGTTGGCGGTATAGAAAACCTACGTTCAAAACAAGGCTTTTATATCTATCGCAACAAACGTCTTATCATTTGGGGAACATGGTTTGGAATGAAACAACGAGCTGAATTGACTAAGAACACACGCATCAGGGTAGATATTCCCAATTCCTTGGATGATATGTGGAGTATTGACATCAAGAAGCAACAAGCTGCTATTCCTAAGCAAATCCTGCAAAGATTAAAGAAATCAATAGAAGAAGCTCTTGATTTTTCGGTTCGTCAACAAACATACCGAGGACGAACAAAAAAGGTAGACGAAAACATAGATTATATTTGGGATAGAAAAGAAGGGAGAAATAACACATTCTACTATCAAATCAATCGCGAAAGTAAACTATTTCAGTTTGTTCGCGACAAGATGAGCGAAGAGGATTATGGCTATTTGGAAATGCTTCTCGCTGAAATCGAGAATAACATTCCAATCCAACAAATGTATATTGATAAAAGCAATGAGGCAATTTCAGCTCCTGAAGAAACCGCTGGTCGTTTAGACGATATTTATCAATTGGCAGTAACCATGGCTTCTACGATGATTAAAGCTCGTGGTGATGATGTTGAAACCGTAATAGACGAATTATTTAAATTGGAAACATTCCATAAATATCCGCAACTTAAAGAAAAACTTCTTGAAAACTTTGTCACCCATGATAAATGAAAACCAATATACACTACTGAAGCAATTCGCCAAGAATCTGATTGAAGCCGATAAGATGCGAGGTATGGAAATACGCTATGAGGATTTGGATTCCTATATTAATCGGGCTGTGCAATTATTGCAGATAGAGTGTGACAAAGAAACGACAAATCGCCTCTTTGTTGACCTTGAGTATGAATATGCAATTGTTCATGATAGAGGTCATGTTATTTTCAATGACTATGATGAAAAAAGAGAATGGTATTCCAATATGGATATCCAAGACAACTTCTTTTGGTCTCGTTATAAGGATTATCTCATTAATCATACCTCAATCAGTCGTACAAGTATTAATTTACTTGATGATATAACCCTACCTGATATTTTGAATTGCCTTGGTAATCCAAATGATATACTTGAAAAACCTCGTCTTCGTCGAGGTCTCATCATAGGTGATGTTCAATCAGGCAAAACTGCAACGTACACTGGCCTAATTTGTAAGGCTGCTGATACTGGATATAAAGTTGTTATCTTGCTTACAGGCATTACTGAGAACCTTCGTAGGCAGACCCAAGAACGCATAGATGAGGGCGTTGTCGGAATTACCTTAAGGAGAGAAGGAAAAATTGACAAACACCCTCGTGTCGGTGTCGGACTTGACAACAAGGCAATCAAAGCTACTTCTATAACTTCAACATTGAATGATTTTGTAGGCAATTCCCACAATATAACGATGTCATTGGCTAGCAATTCATTGGTTCTTTTCGTCGTGAAAAAGAATGTTTCTGTACTGGAAAGATTATTCAATTGGCTGAAAGACCAGAATATTGACCCCGTTAAAGGTTATGTTGATGTTCCAATGTTGCTTATAGATGACGAGGCAGACAACGCATCAGTAAATACTCGTAAAGACGAAACCGACCCAACTCGTACGAACAAGCTTATCCGTCAAGTATGCAATTTGTTCATGAATGCAACCTACGTTGGATTCACCGCAACGCCTTTTGCTAATGTGTTCATCGACCCTGATTCCGTGAATGCCATGCAACATGCAGATTTATTTCCAGAACATTTCATTTATGCTTTGGAAGCTCCTTCTAATTATGTCGGAGCTGATAAGATATTCTATCCCGAAGGTCAGTATTTCAGAAATCTACGTTTCATCACAGATATAACAGAATACGATTATTCTTCTGAAGAATATC
>JAEEGG010000462.1_pt1 | contig 135772 bp, 103 predicted proteins | sample 9134161 | NCBI WGS metagenome assembly JAEEGG01 (sample SAMN16246543, study PRJNA631951) | gut metagenome | biome: gut microbiome; feature: rumen; material: CR-attached | host: Bos | place: Iran: Karaj | collected 2018-10
CTGCGCGAGCGTGTATCCAGTGCACGTCGGGGTCCACGACGCCCGTCAGTGAGCCGAGTCGGGACGCGCGTGCTAGCGCTATGTATGGCACGGCACGACATACACTCAGTCGGGCACTTACACATACGCCTACACGAATGCCACGGGCTGCGCGAGCGTGGATACGCTGCACTTGACGGTCCACTACGGCACGCACAATGCGGTGACGCAAACCGCTTGCGAGCAGTACACCTGGCACGGCACGACTTACACGCAAAGTGGCACATACACGTACTCGTACACGAACGCCACGGGCTGCGCGAGCGTGGATACATTGCATCTGACGGTCCACTACGGCACGCACAATGCGGTGACGCAAACCACTTGCGAGCAGTACACCTGGCACGGCACGACGTACACCCAAAGTGGCACATACACTTACTCCTACACGAATGCCACGGGCTGCGCGAGCGTGGATACATTGCACCTGACGGTCCACTACGGCACGCACAATGCGGTGACGCAAACCGCTTGCGAGAGCTATGTATGGCACGGCACGACATATACCCAGAGTGGCACATACACTTGCTCCTACACGAATGCCACGGGCTGCGCGAGCGTGGATACTTTGCACCTGACGATTTCGCCGTTGCCAATGGTTACAATTTCAGGAAATACGGTTATCTGTGAGGGTATGACTTCTCAGTTGACAGCAACCGGTGGTACTACTTATGTTTGGAATACCGGAAGCGTGCAGCCGACAATAACAGTTTCCCAGTCGGGGATATATCAGGTAACGGTTACAAATGCCCAAGGATGTACTAAATCCGAGAGTGTGCAGGTGACAGTGAACCCGTTGCCGCAAATTGATATTTTAGGAAATACTACATTCTGTGAGAATGGCAGTACAGTGTTGACAGCTAATGGGGCCAGTACTTATGTATGGAGTACAGGCGAGACAACCCCTTCAATTATCGTTAACGCCTTTGGTTCGTATGGAGTTACGGGCACCTCTAGTCAAGGTTGCGTCAATACTGCCAGTGTGGTGGCCTTGGTGTCTCCATTACCTACCATTACAATAGTGGGTGATACAAATGTGTGTGGTATGGACAGTGCAATTCTCGTCGTCCAAGGCGGAACCTCTTATGTCTGGAGTGATGGTAATACGGATTCTGTGAGAGTCGTGTTTGGTAACGGCTTGTATCAAGTGATGGGATTTAGTGATATGGGTTGCCAAAATATGGCACGTGTTACAGTCCATTTTTGGGATACGGATACTTCTGAGGTTACAATGTCTGTCCCGGATAGTTGTTATTATTGGAATGACATCCAATACTGTCAATCTGGTGACTATGTCCAGATTCTGCAGAATCAGAACGGGTGCGACTCTGTTGTGACGTTGCATCTGACTCTCAGGGTAGGTGTCACTTCGCACAATGAGAACTATTCATTCAATGTTTATCCGAATCCCACCAAGGATATGATTACCATAGAACTCCAAACTCCGAATTCGGTGCGTAATTCGGCGGTGTTGTATGATGCTATGGGTAAGCGTGTCCGTGCAGTTCAATGGGAAGGTGAACAGTCTGTCCAACAAATGGATGTCTCGGATTTGAGCACTGGATTATATATTCTTAAATTGTATAGTGACAATCATTTTAATGGTGTTGTGAAAATAGTAAAACAGTGATTTTTATGCGAAACAGTCGTCGTCTCTTGCTTTTGGCAGCCCTGCTGCCCATACTTTTCCTTTCCTGCCACCGTGCCCAAATGCTTGCCCCTATCGAGGAGGTGCGCTACCTGAACTCCAAGTTCGGCTGCATCAGCAACAGCTGGGAGTTTGAATACCAGGGCCAATGGTACCCTGCCACCGTGCCCGGCAATATCCACGACGACTTGCTGCGCAATCGCCTGATCCCCGACCCGCACTACGGCACCAACGAGGATTCCGTGCAGTGGGTGGCCGACAGCGTCTGGACCTACCGGCTGCTCTTCGACAAGGATTGTGCCGGCAGTCGCGACTTCAACCACCGGCAACTGGTGTTTGAGGGCCTCGACACTTATGCCGAGGTCTTCCTCAACGGCCAAAGACTGACCGCCACGGACGGCACCGTGCGTCCCGACAATATGTTCCGCCGCTGGACCTTTGACCTTCCCGACGGTCTGCGAGACAAGGACAACGAACTGATTGTGCGCTTCCTGCCCTCCGTGCCCATCGAGCGTGCGGCGGCAGAGGCCCTTCCGTACCGGCTGCCCGACAGCCGCGTCTTCTCCCGCAAGGCCCAGTATGAGTCGGGCTGGGACTGGGGCCCGAAGCTGATTACCTGCGGCATCTGGAAGAATGTCTATATCCGCAGCTATAGCGATTACAGGGTGGAGGATGTCTATGTGCGCGACGGTCGCCCAGCACAGGAGGAGCCTGGCACCTGGGGTACTACCGTATGCGTGACGGTGCAGTCCGACATCGCCCAAAAGGCCACCCTCCTGGTGGAGGTTAACGATGCCGATGGCGCAAATATCACTGCGAAACAAAAGGTGAAGATGAAGCCCGGAAGGAATGAGTTTTATCTGCCGGTTGACATCAAGGAACCGAAATTATGGTGGCCCAACGGTATGGGCGAGCCCCATTTGTACTATTACACAGTCAAGTTGCAGGATGGCAAGCACCAATACGAGTGCGCGCCCGTCGGTCACGGCTGCCGCACCGTACGACTTGTGCGGGAGAAAGATGCTATTGGCGAGTCGTTCGCCTTTGAGGTCAATGGGAAACCCTGTTTTATGCGGGGCGCCAACTGGATTCCCGCCTCCTCTTATCCTGGCACGATGGCTCGTCCCGAGGGCAACGACCTCTATTATCAGCTGCTGCACGATGCCAAGGCCGTCAATATGAATATGATACGTGTGTGGGGTGGTGGCATCTATGAGGACGACGCCTTCTACAACTATTGCGACCAGTTCGGGCTCCTGGTGTGGCAGGACTTTATGTATGCCTGCAATCCCTATCCCGGCGATGAGGCTTTCCTGAAAAATGCAAAGCAGGAGGCTGTGGAGCAGGTCACGCGTCTGCGCAACCATCCCTGCATCGCCATCTGGTGCGGCAACAACGAGGTGCACAACGGCCTCGAGGATTGGGGCTGGCAAACCGCCCTGCAATGGTCGGATGAGGTGAATGGACAATTATTTGCCGATTTTCAGCATCTTTTTGAGAAAATATTGCCCAAAACGATAGATGAGTTGAGTTTTACAACCCCTTATATCTCCTCTTCTCCCACCTACGGATGGGGTCACGAGGAGTGCTGCACCCACGGCTGCTCCCACTATTGGGGCGTCTGGTGGGGTGAGTTGCCTTTCTCCGTGTGGCCTGAAAAAACCGGCCGTTTTATGACCGAATACGGATTCCAATCCTATCCGGAATATGCGCTTTGGGAGCAATATGTGGATGAAGGCGAACGGAATCTTTCCTCTCCTTCGATGAAAAACCACCAGAAGCACGGACGCGGGGTGGAGATCATCCGCAAGGCGATGCAGGAGATGGGCTATATGAAGACCGACGACCTGGCCGAGTTCGCCCTTGTCAGCCAGTGGGTGCAGGCCGAGGGCATCGTGCAGGCCATTGACGCGCACCGCATCGACCGCGAGCGTTGCCGGGGCACGCTCTACTGGCAGCTCAACGACTGCTGGCCGGTGGCCTCCTGGAGCAGCATCGACTGCACGGGCCGCTGGAAACTGCTGCACTACCGCCTCCAGGAGGCCTACGCCAACGTGGCGCTCGCCGTGCGGCACGTCAACGACACCACGATGGAACTTTTTGTGGTCAACGACTCCCTTGCAGAGGTGACCTGTCGAGTGGACTGGCGGCTCTTGTCAGCAGTTCATCCTCCCGAATTGATGGAGACGGGGAGCAAGACCGTGACAGTGCCCTCCGACGGGGCCGTAAAGGTGGCGACCCTTCACCGTGGCCGCTATTACGACCTGATAGAAGCCGATCTGATACAGAATGGGGCTGTGATAGCCACCAAAACATCCTTTTTTGTGATGCCGAAATATGAATGGGTGGTGTCCCTGTAGAGACGTCTCATAAAATGTTTCTACAACTAACAAACGTTACCCTGACGGGTATCGCGTTCCTGCAACCGTTGTTCCACGGCATTAACCACGGCGTCGTAGCGGATGCCGTGCCATCCTTCGGTGGCGGGGTAGTGCGCTGGCACGGCCCCGGCGAGCCGTTCTATGGCGATGTCTGGCCGTAATCTTTCGATATAGGTGGTGATGAAGTCGATGTAGGTGTCGAAGGGCAGGGGGTAGAAGTTGTCGGGATGGGCTTGATACTCGCGTTCCATCTCCGTGCCGCGGATGATTTGCAGCTGGTGGAACTTGAGCATCTGCAGTGGAAGGTCGTTGATGAGCCGGATGTCCTCCAGCCAGATGTCAGGATTCTCGCCGGGCAGGCCGAAGATGAGATGGCCTCCGCACTCAATACCTCGGGTGTGCAGCTGCTCAAAGGCCTCCTGCGTGCACTGGAAATCGTGTCCCCGATGGATGTGGCGCAGCGTCTCGTCACGGCAACTCTCGATGCCGAGTTCCACGCAGAGACTGGCCCTCTCGGAAAGCGCCTGCAGATAGTCGAGCACCTCCTCGCCCAGACAGTCGGGGCGAGTGGCGATGACGATGCCCTGGATGTCAGGCACGCGCAAGGCCTCCTCATAGAGCGCTTGCAGCTGTTCAACCGGGGCGTGGGTGTTGGAGAAGGCCTGAAAGTAGGCAAGATAGCCTGCAATCTTCCGGTTGCGGCGCCGGTAGAAGGCCTTGCCATCTTCCAGCTGTTCCGTGATACTCTTGACGGACGTGCAATAGGAGGGATTGAAGGCCTCGTTGAGACAATAGGTGCAGCCACCCGTGCCCACGGTGCCGTCGCGGTTGGGACAGGTGAAGCCCGCATCGACGGGGATCTTCAGCAGCCGCCCGCCGAAATGTTTCCGTAAATAGTGTGTGTAGGAATAGTAGCGGCGGTCGTCGCCCCACGGATATGGGAGAATGTCGTCCATAGATGCCGTCGCTATATTATATTATTGTAAGACGAGATTGTCGCCAAAGGGATCCAGCGTGTGCAGGCTCTTTTTGTCGGCATTGACAAAGAAGATGAACTCCCGCTCCCGTTGTTCCGGAGTGAGGTAACTCGCGGTTACCATATAGAGCAGCACGCCTTTGCTGTCGAGAATGCCTTCGGAGAGGAGCGCCTCCAAAACCTGCTGGATGTCGTGGATGTCTTTGAGCATCAGGTTCTGGACTTCCGGACTGTATCCGCTCTCCGAGTTGGCGGCTTCCATATTGCCTAACAACTCAAGGGTCAGCTGGGCATAACCCACCTCGGTGACAGTATCCACACATTTGATGGTCAGGTCGGAGTAGTCTTTGACCTGGTCTTCCGCCAGATACTGCTTGGCGAACGGTTTCATCTGCCGTTGCAGCTTGTTCGTGGCATAGTCCTTGCACGAAGTGCCCCACAGAGCGCATAACAGCAGTAGGGCGAGGATGGGGCGGGGGAGAGAAGTGCGATGCATATTAGAAGATGAAGCCGTATTTGTGGATGTCAAAATCGTCGAGATGGGCGGGCAGGATTTGGATGGGACCGTATTGGCTCATATCGAAGAAGCCGAAGTCGTGGATCCGTTTGCCCTGGAAGGTCATCATCACCTGTATGGGGATGGTGCTGCGGATTCGGTAACCGTTGTTCTTGGAGTTGGCTTGAATGTTGCCGACCTCGTTTGCAATGGGCTCAAAGTCAACCTTGGGGCCGAGGACAAGCCGATAGACGTTGTTGCCCGTGAGGTTGTCGAAAGAGACTCCAGTGTTGGGGTCAAAGGCAAAGAGAGGGCAGGTGAGCGACTGGTCGGGGAGAACGTAGAAGGTGTAGGTGATTTCGTCCTCGAGGGTCAGGCCAGTGAAGAGCGAGAGGTAGTTTTCTTCCCACTGCTTGAGTTCCTGTAGCATACGGTAGAGGGCCTCCTCAGAGTAGGGGGTTTCCTGCTCGCCGGCCACGAGACTGTACTGGTCCTTGCGGCTCTTGCTGATGGCATCGGCGGCCTCCTGGGCCTTCTGGCTGCTGCTCTTCGACACCTTCTTGGTCTTGTTGGCAGGCACCTGTGTCACCACGCCGTCAATGACTTTGGTCTCCATATAGGCGTCTTCCTGCTCCGAGTAGGAGAGTTCGGCGTAGTTTTTGAAGAAATCCGGGATGGGTGTGGCGGCGGTGGTGTAGCTCTGCACTTTGCCGGTGGTGGCGGGATGGCGTTTCTTGCAGCTGATCATCTTCTCGAGAAAGCCGGCCTTAATCTGGTCTTTCGAGAGCTGCACGAGGTAGGCCTGGGCGGTGTCGGGCATCTGCACCGACTTGATGTTCACCTCGTTCACCTTGTAATAGGTGCGGTTGTCCTGGATGACGTTGGTGAGGCCCAGCAGGCTCTCGGCCTGGTCGGCGTAGTAGCCCTTGATTTCACGCACCTTGGTTACCGACAGGGTTACCTGGAAGCCGGTGGTGGGCAGCATATAGCAGAACGACTGTCCCTTGACGGTCGTGCCGTCCTTCAACGGCAGTTGATAGACATTCTGTTGTGCGCTGGTGAGGAGAAAGAGCGCGCAGAGGGTTAAAGTCCCAAAAATTCTTTTTATCATAGCGGTTTGGTTTTTCAAAAAGATAAAGGTTTGTTAGTCTCTTCTGCCCAAGAAAATCATCAGATAGTAGAGCAGGGTGGCGAGAGAGGAGAGTGCGGCGATGAGGTAGGTGCGGGCGGCCCACTTGAGGGCGTCCTTGGCCATTGTGGTCTCCTTGCCGGAGGTGATGCCGGTCTGGTCGAGCCACGCCACGGCGCGCTCGGAGGCGTTGTACTCCACCGGGAGGGTGATGACGGAGAAGAGGGTGGTGAGCCCGAAGAGGACGATGCCGACGAGGAGCACCCAGCGTCCGACGAGGGCGGAGAATCCATAGAGGACGATGCCGGCGAGGAGGATCCATTGTGCCCATTGGGAGCCGAACTGCACCATCGGCACCATACGCGAGCGCATCGTCAGCCACTGGTAGGCGGTGGCGTGCTGCACGGCGTGCCCGCACTCGTGGGCGGCCACGGCTGCTGCGGCGATGCTGTTCTGGCCATACACTCCCTGGCTGAGATTGACCGTCTTGGTCTGCGGGTTGTAGTGGTCGGTGAGCGTGCCGGCCACGCAGGTGACCTTCACGTCGTAGATGCCGTTGTCGCGCAGCATCTTCTCGGCAACCTCCTTGCCGGTGAGACCGCTGCTGAGACGGATTTTACTATATTTCTCAATTCTGGCGTTCAAGGTCCTGCTGACGACGAAACTCGCAATCATAAGGACGACGAAGATAATCATATATAACATAGCTGTGCTTTTTTTAGTGATTACAAGTAGGCTGCAAACCTCAATTTTGCGGCCCGCAAAGATACAATAAAATTTTGTACCTTTGCGGGCTTAAAAATCAAGAGATGATTGCCAATCTGAATAGCATAAAACAACGTTACGGAATCATTGGTTTCGACCCGGCCCTGGACCGCGCCATTGACGTGGCCGTGCAGGTGGCCCGCACGGACCTGTCGGTGCTCATCACCGGCGAAAGCGGCGTGGGCAAGGAGAACTTCCCTCGTATCATCCACGACAACAGTCGCCGCAAGAACGGACAATACATCGCCGTGAACTGCGGCGCCATTCCCGAGGGCACCATTGACTCGGAACTGTTCGGCCACGAGAAGGGGGCCTACACTGGCGCTGTCGATCTCCGAAGGGGTTATTTCGAGTCGGTCGACGGGGGCACTATCTTCCTCGACGAGGTGGCTGACCTGCCTCTCTCCACCCAGATACGGCTGCTCCGCGTGCTCGAAAATGGCGAGTTCATCCGCGTGGGATCCTCCAAGGTGCTCAAGACCAACGTGCGCGTGGTGGCCGCCACCAACGTCGATATCGCCGACCGCATCGCCAAGGGCAAGTTCCGCTCCGACCTCTACTACCGTCTCAACTCGGTACCCATCCACGTGCCCGCCCTCCGCGAGCGCAAGGGAGATATCTACCCCCTCTTTATGAAATTCGCTACCGACTTTTCGGCCCAATACAGCTTCCCGCCCATCCAACTGGATGAGGAGGCCCAGAGGATGCTGCGCGAGTACCGTTGGCCCGGCAACATACGCCAGCTCAAGCACGTCACCGAACAAATCTCCCTCCTCGAGAAGGAACGTGTGGTTACCGCTGAGGTGCTTTCCACCTACCTGACAGACCCCATAGGCTCCAACCTGCCCGCCCTTCTGCCATCGGAAAGTGAAAATGGCGACAATTTCCAGCGGGAGATCCTCTTCAAATTCATCGCCGAAATGCAGCGCGAAATCTCCGAACTCAAGGGCGTCGTCAACCAGCTGATTGCAGGACGTATGCCCGCCTCCGACAAGAGTCTGCACGAATACAAGCTTCACGACAATGAACTCGACCTGGAGATCAGTCACGAGCAACGCGCACCTGCCGTCGCCGACTTGCCCGGCTATACCAACGCCATCGTCATCCCGGAGGATGACCTATCCATCAACAACGTCGAGAAGAACACCATTTCCAAGGCTTTGGAGCTCAACGGAGGCAACCGCAAGCAGGCCGCCAAGGAACTCGGGATTTCAGAACGCACCCTCTACCGCAAAATCAAGGAATATGGACTGTAACAAGACAATGACTGCGTGCCGTGGCCGAGTCGTGGGGACGCTGATGGCCCTGCTGCTGCTCCTTACGGGCTGCAGGATGTCGGTGTCGCTGACGGGCGGCACGGTCGATCCGCGTGCCAAGACTGTGGCCATCACCACGTTCCAGAACAATGCCTCGCTGGTGAACCCCACGCTCAGCCAGAGCTTCACCACGGCGCTCAAAGACAAGATACAGGGACAGACCCCGCTGACGATTGTCGCCACCAACGGCGACTACGAGCTGGAGGGCGAAATTGTCAACTACAACGTCTCGCCCGTGGCCATCCAGGGCAACGAAACCGCCGCTATGAACCGCCTGACCATCTCCGTGCGCGTGCGCTTCACCAACAGTTTTGACGACACGCAGAACTTCGACCAGACCTTCTCGCGCTACGCCGACTACTCCAGCACGCAGAACCTCAGCAGCGTGGAAGCGACGCTCGTGAGCGAGATCAACGACGCCCTTACCGACGACATCTTCAACAAGGCGTTCGTGAATTGGTGATTTTTTGTATTTTTGCACCCCACTAAACAATTGTGATGGAAAAAGTTATTTTCAGCGATTATGTGAAGATGGAACCGACCGACAACGCCCTGAAGGTGCTGTCGGATTTGCAGCGGCGCTACCCGGCCTCTGCGCTGGTGAACCTCTTCTATCTCAAGCTGCAGCCCACCCGTGTGCAGTCGCGCCACCGCGCCCGTTTGCTGCTCACCCTGCTTGACCGGCAGCGCTTCCATAACCTCCAGGTCGAGCTCCAGCCCGTGACCGCCATCCCGACCGAAGGACGTCGCCCCCTGCAGGTGGTGCACAAGACTGTCGTCGATGACGACCTCCACCCCGTCTTCGTCAAGCACCCCACCGAAGAACAGGAGAGTCGGAAGGAACTTATTGACCAACTGATTGAAAAATTTTCAAAGGATGCCCCCAAAATCATCTATTCCCCCGAAACCCACGATGCCGAAGCCAATTACGGCGAAGAGAGCCTGGAGGAGGATCCTAATATCGTAAGTGAAACATTGGCAAATATTTACGCCCAACAAGGTTGCACCGAGAAGGCTATCCAGATGTTCGAAATTTTGAGGTTGCATTTTCCAGAAAAAAGTTGTTACTTTGCAGCCCAAATTGAAAAAATAAAAAATAACGCTTTTTAACGTAAAAATTAACAAAAGAAGAAATAATAATTCAAAACTCAGAAACAAATGTTCACATTTTGCGTCGTTTTAATCATTTTAGCTTGTATCGTATTAGCATTTGTCGTGTTGATTCAGAACTCCAAAGGTGGTGGCCTTGCCTCTAACTTCGCCTCCTCCAACCAGATAATGGGTGTCCGCAAGACGACCGACGTTCTGGAAAAGACCACGTGGGGCCTCGCCGCCTTCATTATGGTCCTCTGTTTCGTCTGCGCCTTTATGTCCAAGAACGAGGTCAACTCCCTCCGTTCCAACCCCGCCCAGACCGAGCAGACCCAGTCCGCAGATGCTGATGCTGAAGAATAACATTTAGATATTTTTAATCCATAGACATACAATGCCGTTTGGTGTTGTGTGTCTTTTGTTGTGATATAAATAATAGTAAAAAGATGAATATTAAGCACGAAAACGTTCCTGGCCAAGTGCAGGAAGTGGTAATTGAAATCAACAAGGAAGATTACGCCGCCAATGTGGAGGCCGCTTTGAAGAAACAGAGACGCAACGCCAGCGTCCCGGGCTTCCGTCCCGGCAACGCCCCGATGGGCATCATCAAGAAGATGTACGAGAAGTCCATCATCGCCAATGAGGTGGACAAGTTGGTCACCGAGAACCTCGACAAGTTCTACAAGGACAACAACGTCAAGTTCATCTTCGAGCCCCTGCCCGTGGACGAGAAGTCGAAGATCGACTTTGAGAACCCTGACGGCTTTGTGTTCGCTTTCGAATATGCCCTCGCCCCTGAGGTGAATGTCGATTTCGGCAAGCTGCCCGCCGTGGTTGATTTCAACCTGACGCCTGCTGATGAGGACCGCCAGAGCTACATCAAGCAGCTCCGCACCCGTCACGGCAACTACATCCAGCCCGAAACCGTGGCTGAAGGCGACAGCGTCTCCGCCAAGTACGGCGACGGCCAGGAGGGCTTCTTCTTCGTCTATGACCTGACCGAAGAGGGCCAAAAGGCCATTATCGGCAAGAAGAAGGACGAGACCGTCACCCTCTCCCTGCGCAAGGCTTTCGCCAATGTCTCCAACCTCTCCCGTTTCCTCAAGAAGACGGAAAAGGACCTCGAGGAGGGCAACGATTACACCTACGACCTCACTATCACCCATATCGGCCGTATGGATCTTGCTGAACTCAACGAGGATTTCTTCAAGAAAGCATTCCCCGATGGTTCCGTCAATAGTGAGAAGGAACTCAACGAGGCTGCTGACAAGTTCGTTATTGCACAATACAAGCCCGAGCTTGACCGCCAGTTTATGAACGACGCCATTGAGATGCTGCTCGACAATGTTAGCGTGGAACTGCCCGATGACTTTATGAAACGTTACATCAAGGCCGTCCAGAAGGATATGACCGACGAGAATCTCGAGGCTAAGTTCAACGACTACAAGCGCTCCTTCCAGTGGCAGATTCTCGAAAACGCCATCGTCAAGGACGCAGACGTGGAGGTCAAGATGGACGATGTCAAGGGCTATTTCCGCCAGTATTTCATCGACAACTACTTCGGCAACTTCAACCTGGACGATGTGAAGGATCGTCTTGACGAGCTCGTCAACCAGGCGATGACCAACAAGGAGAACGTCAAGAGCGTGTATGACTTGCTCTACGACAAGAAACTCACCGAGTTCCTGCGCTCCAAGCTGAACATCGACCGCAAAGAGGGCGATTTCAAGGCCTTCGTCGATATGATTGCCTCCCGTCACGGCGCCGAGCCCAAGAAGGAGGAGAAGAAAAGCACCAAGAAGAGTGCCAAGAAAGAGGAGAAGGAAGGAAATGAGGAGGAACCCGCCAAGAAGGCTCCGGCCAAGCGCAAGCCCACCGCCAAGAAGGAGACTTCCGACGAGGAACCCAAAGAGGCCAAGAAACCCCGCGCCAAGAAATCAACCACTACTGAAAAATAAACCATTATGATGCTTAAAGACGAATTCAGAAACTATGCGCTCAAACAGCACGGCATCAGCAGCCTGAAAATGGACCGCTATGTCTCTATGACGCGCAACTACATCACCCCCTATATCATCGAGGAGCGCCCGATGAACATCACCCAGCTGGATGTGTTCTCCCGCCTGATGAAGGACAGAATCATCTTCCTCGGCGTGCCCATCGACGACGATGTGGCCAACATCATCCAAGCGCAACTGCTCTTCCTCGAGTCGCAGGACCCCGACCGTGACATCCAGATTTATCTGAACAGTCCGGGAGGTATGGTCTATGCCGGCTTGGGCATCTACGACACGATGCAGTACCTCAAGCCCGACGTCTCCACCATCTGCACGGGTATGGCCGCCTCTATGGCCGCCGTGCTGCTCTGCGCTGGTGCCAAGGGCAAACGTTTTGCGCTGCCCCATTCCCGCGTGATGATTCACCAGCCGATGGGCGGCGCCCAGGGCCAGGCTTCCGATATCGAAATCGAAGCGCAGGAGATTATGAAAATCAAGAAAGAACTCTACGACATCATCGCCCACCATACCGGCAAGTCCTTCGACCAGGTTTGGCAGGACAGCGACCGTGACCATTGGATGGTGGCCGCCGAAGCCAAGGAGTACGGTATGATTGACCAGGTGCTGGTCAAGGATCAGAGTAAGTAGTTCGGTGATTTCCAAATTTTTATCGCCGACGAATATCATAAGGATAAGACCAGTGTCCGGACAAGGTTCGGGACTGGTCTTTCATTTGGTTGGCATCGCTTTTGGGTACAAGTTCAGTAAACAATAAAGACAATGGCTAAAAAACAAAATAGCGACAGGCGCTGCAGCTTCTGCGGTATGCCGATTCCGGACGATGAATTTATGTTGGCCGGCGTGTCCGGCCACATCTGCAGCCACTGCATCCACATCGCCAATGACATCTTGCGTGATTATGAGAGCCACAATCGTCAGCAGGCCGATGACTTCAAGGTGAAACTCATCAAGCCGCACGAAATCAAGGCCAAGCTCGACGAGTACGTCATCGGGCAGGACGAGGCTAAGAAGGTCATCTCCGTGGCTGTCTATAACCACTACAAGCGCATTATGCAGCCCTCCACCGACGACGAGGTGGAGATTGAGAAATCCAATATCCTGATGATAGGGGAGACCGGCACGGGCAAGACCCTGCTGGCGCGCACGATTGCGAAGTTGCTGGACGTGCCCTTCTGCATTGCCGACGCCACCGTCTTCACCGAGGCCGGTTACGTGGGCGAGGATGTGGAGAGCATCCTGAGCCGCCTGCTGCAGGCCGCCGACTACGACGTGGCCAAGGCCGAGCGCGGCATTGTCTTCATCGACGAGATTGACAAGATTGCCCGCAAGGGTGCCGATAACCCCTCCATCACCCGCGACGTGTCGGGCGAGGGCGTGCAGCAGTCGCTGCTCAAACTGCTGGAGGGCTCTATGGTCAATGTGCCCCCAGAGGGCGGGCGCAAGCACCCCGAGCAGGAGTTTATCCATATCAACACCAAAAACATACTCTTCATCGCCAGCGGCGCCTTCAACAACCTGGAGCGCATCATCAGCGAGCGTATGAACACCAACGCCATCGGCTACAACAAGAAGAACCACACGCTCGACAAGTCCAATATGTTGCAATACGTGTCCGCCCAGGATGTCAAGCAGTTCGGGTTGATTCCGGAGTTGTGCGGCCGTTTCCCGGTCATCACCTCCCTGAATCCTTTGGACGCCCCCGCGCTCAAGCAGATCCTCACCCAGCCCAAGAACGCCCTCGTGAAGCAGTATGTCAAGCTCTTCAAGATGGACGGCATCGACCTGACCTTCGACGAGGAGACGCTCGACTACATCGTGGAGAAGGCCATCGAGCTGAAGCTTGGCGCCCGCGGCTTGCGCGCCATCGTGGAGAAGATTATGACCGACGCGATGTACGATTTCCCCAGTCTCAACAAACGCAAAGTGCGTGTTACCAAAGAGTACGCACAAGAGCATTTCGAGAAGAGCATTTTTTCGTTCTTAGACAAATAAAGGGCTATGACTTTCTGGAAACCCATAGTGTCGGCGATGTTGCTGTTGGGGCTTGTGTGCCCGGACCTGACTGCGCAGCACACTCAGCTGCCCAACAACGGCTTTGAGCGTTGGCCGGCGAATACCACCGACAAGAGCACCACCTCTGTGCCGGAGGGATGGCATTCGTTCAGCGACAATGCCGGCAAGTACTCCTCGATGTCGAACACCAACAGCAGCGCACGTTCCACGTCGCACGTGAAGGGCAGCTACTCCTGCAAGATCATTGCGCGCCACGTCAACCTGCTGGTCTATCACGTCAACGCCAACGGCGCGTTGACCACCGGGCAGATGATTGTCAACTCGACGAGTCCCACTAACGACGGCAACTATATCTTCTCGGATGTGAAGAACCAGTACGGGCACAAGGCGGCCTACAGTTTCACGGGCCGTCCCGACTCGGTCTCCATTTGGGTGAAGTTTGAGCGCAGTTCCACCAATGGTCCCAACAAGGAGCGGTCGTTCAAGGCCACCTTCAAGGCGCACCTGCACAGGAACGTGCCCTACAAGGACGTGCCGAGCCACACGATGAGTGTGCCGCAGGCGGGCAAGGTGGGCAATGTGTATGGCGAGATGGCCTCGCCCAACAGTTCCACGACCACCACCTACACCACCTCCTGGAAGAAATTCGCCTTCCCGTTTGTCTATTACGACGCCGACAACAAGGTCATTGCCAATCCGACGTTAGGCAACACCACGGCGCCCACGCACATACTGGCCTCTTTTTCCACGAACAAGAAAAATGGCGGGGGCTGTTACAAGGACGCCCTTTACATTGACGAGCTCTGGTGCCGTTACAACAAGAAGTTGTCCTATATGCGGGTGGGCGGGTACGAGTTGAGTGCGCCCGAGTTGGCGGCGCTCAATGCCGAGGCGTATGCCTCCGCCGACGGTGACGGTGCCAATACAGGCGGTGTGGCCACCTACATCTTTCTCGAGCCCATCACGGGCGAGGTTTTCCCGATCGTTTATGCCGAGGCCGAATCCGGGCTGATCCGTGGCATAGAGACATTGCACCAGGCCAGTAGGGTAGAGCCCTACACAGAGTTGCGGGTGGAGCACAACGATGGCTCCTATTACACCTTCATTGTGCGATTTACGAATAGTGATTTGCGGTTTGCGATTTGCGGTTTGCGATAAACGATTTGCGGTTTCCGTTTTGCGTTTTGCGGTCTTTGGTCTTTGGTCATAAGCACACAAATTGCATTGTTATCACCGTGCCGCACTGCAGTGCGGACAAATCAAAACTCCCCTTCTATTGTAGAAGGGGTGGCCGTAGGCCAGGGTAGTAATATAAAGAATGAATACATTAGAAAGAGTGAAAGACTATCAGCAACGGCTTTGGAACCAAGGGCATCCAGGGTGCTAGATGTCTGCCAATAAGGAATGATAATCCATATAACTACCCCGCCCTTCGGGCACCCCTTCTTAAAAAAGAAGGGGAGTTTGCGCCTCGCGGCACTGACGTGCCCCGGAAATAAAAACATAAGTCAATCGTTTGCGGCTTTGGGATTCCGCCCTGAACCATTCCGCGCTGAACAGAACCTCCTTGCAATGTGCCGTTTTGCGTTTTGCGATTTGCGATTTACGTTTTTCGGTCTCAAGTCTCAAGTCTCAATTCTCCACCAACTGCCAACGGCCTCCGTTGTTACTATTAACATTTTTTAACGTATATAAAACCCATTATATCAGCAATATAACTGAAAAAGTTATCAACAATGAGCCGATGGAAGCGTAATAAGTGTACTTTTGCCGCCCGTTTTGAAAATGGAGAACTGTATATACACTTAAAATTAAAGCGAATGATGAAACTAAGAAGTTAAGAAACTAAGAAATGAAGATGGAATCATCCTGGATTTCTTAATGCCTTTGCTTCAATAACAAACTTGGAAATAATAATTAAAAAGTATCAATATGAAAAAAAAATTATCTATTCTTTCTGTCTTGCTGTTGCTGACAGCAAGCATTTTCTCACAAGGTCTTTATCAATTGCCAAATTCAGATATGGAGAATTGGCGAACGGGTAGTTATACTGTCCCGTCGGGGCTCTGGAGTACTACTACATATCAATATTCTGCAAACAATTATCAAGGGCATGCAGTTCCAACAAACTGGAGTTCGTTTAGTGATGCATCTTGTAGTCTTGTGGTGGGTTGTGGCTCTGCAAGGACCAATCATAGTAATAGGATAACTGGTTATGGAGGGGGGTATGCTATGGAAATGTATGCAGTATCGGTTTTGAGTGTTATTGCAAATGGAGCTATGTCATTAGGCCAAACTGTTGTGGGTAGTATGAACAGTGAAACAACGGATAATTACATTATTTGCAAAAGCGGTTTTGAATGGGCTTTCCAAGGTGTTCCAGACTCGATTTCCTTTTATGCTAAGGAGGGAGGGACTGATAATACTCATTTGAAAGGCAATTCTATTACGAAAATTTTCTTATATACATCCTCAACATTTAAGGATATTACTTCTAATGAGATTCCGTATGAAGGAACTTGGGTGGGTTATGCTAAATTCCCTTTTTCAGTGAAAAACAATCGAAATTGGACTCGGTTTGTGAAAGCTTTTAAATATAGTGGTACTGATGATTTGCGAGGAACAGAAGGTGGTGCAACTTTGCATAATAATTATGCTTATAATACAGATAACGATACCAATACTATACAGCGTCCTTCCAAAGTTATGATATCCTTCTCCACAAACGAAGCCTCCAAAGAAGGTAACGCGAATGAAAAACTTGACATTGATATGCTGCGTATGATTTATGATAAGGGGCTTTCCTCGTTAACATTAAATGGTAATGAGAATGATACATTGCGCAATGCATATAATAGTGCAGAGTTTGCTACGCATAGCGGGCTTACGGGATCAGGTGCCAATTCAGGCCACATGCACAGCAACTACACTTCATTAGTTTGCTATAGTTCGGATGCGGATTTTCCGCAAGTGTCGGCCATAGCAAAGTCAAAACATATCCTTAATTGTAAAGTTATACAAGCTACCACAACTAACCATTATGCAATCATAAAGGTCAAGCATAATGACAATTCTACTTTTACAGATACTATATTTTTCACCAATGCCCATCCAAAACCGTCACTCACCCTGAACAACAATGGCACCTATACCGCTTGCGTGGGGGCTAATGCCACGATGACTGCATCGGGTGCCTCTTCATACCAGTGGAGCAACGGCTTGGGCAGTAGTGCCACGGCCGCCATCCCCACTGCTGCGGCAGGCGATGCCCAATACACGGTTACGGGTACAGGTTCCAACGGTTGTACGGCCACGGCCACGGCGTTTGTCTCTGTGAAACCTCTGCCTAATATCACTATTAATGGAAACGCCAACGCTACCGTGAACGGCTGTGCTTCTGCCACTCTTACGGCAAGTGGTGCGGCCACGCCGCAAGACTATAGCTGGTCCAATGGCACTACATCGACCAACGCCATCACAGCACCCCAAACGGGCAACTATACAGTGACGGGTACCAACAACTATGGATGTACGGCTACCGCCACGGCCACGGTGACCATCTACGGCAATCCTACAGTGACCATCTCCGGTCCACCATCGGCTTGCAGCGATACGGTGGTTGCACTCACGGCTTCAGGTGCCAGCACCTACGTATGGAAGAAGGATGGCGCCACGCTTTCTTCTACCGCTGACACCTTGCATCCCAGCGCCACCGGCGACTATACGGTGACGGGTACCGATGCGAACGGCTGTTCCAATACGTCGACAGCTCACCATTTCGTACGGAAAGAAACCCCGCAGATTACCATCACGGGCACCGCGGCCATCTGTTCGGGGAACAGCACTGTCCTGAGGGCCGGCTCTTCTTTGCAAGGAACGACCTATCACTGGTCTAACAATACCGATGCCGACACACTGCTGGTCTCTGCCGGTGGCACCTATTCCGTGACGGGCACCCTGAACGGATGCTCCAGCTCTGCCACGGTGCCGGTGAATGAATCACCCACCCCCTCCGCGCCCACGGTGACCAACACCTCCGTGTCGCGCTGCGGCCAGGGCCAAGTGACCTTGGAAGCCTCCACTGACGCAGGCTCCATCGTATGGTACGCCAACACCTCCACGATGCAAGCGACGCATACGGGATCCTCTTGGAGTTTCGATGCTAGTGTTAACATTACCTATTATGCCGCGGTGCTTTCAGCAGCGGGTTGCGTGTCGAACCGAGTGCCCGTGAGTGTGACGGTGAACCCGGTACCTGACCAACCGACGGCCCAAGATACCAGTTTGTGCGGCACGCAGACCATTGCCTTGACCGCAACGCCTGCCGCGGGCTGCACGCTCTCCTGGTTCAGCGACGCGCAGGGTACACAACCCATCACCAACACTACGGTGACAGTGAGCAATACCACGACCTACCATGTGGCCAGCAACACCGCTGCAAACTGCCCCAGCGCCCTCAAATCGGTGACGGTGACGGTGAATCCTGTCCCCGGTGCTCCCACGCTGAGCCAGACGACCTACTGTAAGTCGGAAGGCAACAGCTTACAACTTTCAGCGACGGCGGGTACCAATGGCGACGTATTGCGTTGGCGCATTCCAACGGATAATAATCCGATACAGTCTAACAATGGCAACTATATGATTGCTGCCAATGTTGCCAATCCTTTGGGTACATACAACGTGTCCACCTACAACACCACGACACGCTGTGAGAGCCAGCAGGTGCCGGTGCTGGTGGCGGCCACTCCCACGGTGGGAGTCACGGCCACCCCGACGGCCATCTGCGAGGGCGACACGGTGACGTTGAATGCCACGGGTGCCGACAGCTACAGCTGGGGCGGCAACGTGACGGGCGCCACGGTGAAGATGACGCCTGCGACGACCACGAGCTACACGGTGACGGGCGAGACCTCCGCCGGCTGTACGAACACGGCCACGGTGCAGGTGACGGTGAACCCGCTGCCTGGTGTTCCGACGGTGAACGCCACGAGCGTGTATGCCTGCGGCGGCGAGGTGACGCTGAGCGCGACACCCGCCACGGGCACGACCTTGAAGTGGTACGACGCCGAGGGCGCCCTGCAGGGCACGGGCAACAACCTCGCGCTGACGAATGTGACGAGTGCGACGACCTACAGCGTGGTGGACTCCAACTCCTCCACGGGCTGTACGAGCACCCCGGTGAGCATCGCGGTGACGCCGGCCACTATCCCCACTGTCCCGACGGTGACGCCGGCCTCCATCTGTGGCGGTGGCCAGGTGACGCTGGGTGCCTCCTCTACCAGCAATGTGAAATATATATGGTACAACAACAATAACGTCAGTCTTGATACAACGACGTCGGGCAGCTACACGACGACGGTGAACGGTAATACTACCTTCAAGGTGGCCGCCTACGATGCCACCACGGGCTGCGTGAGCGACAAGGTGAATGTGACGGCCACGGTGAATCCTATTCCCACGGTGACGGCCACGGCCGCTCCTGCCGCCATCTGCTTGGGCGACACCGCAACACTGACGGCCTCCGGCGCTGATACTTATAGCTGGAACAACAACGAAACGGGCTCCACCATCAAGGTGGTTCCTTCCGACACGACGACCTATACGGTGACAGGTACTACCGCCGACGGCTGTACGAACACGGCCACAGTGACGGTGGCAGTGAATGATCTCCCGGGCGTTCCCACGCCAGGCCTGGCGACCTACTGCTATGGAGGTTCCAATTTGACGATAAATGCCACGGCGGGTGCCAATGGCGATATGTTGCGTTGGCGCACGACTCCGACTGGTAGCCCAACCCCGTCAAACAACGGCAACTATATAATCAATGCCAACAACGGTGTGGGCACCTACTATGTGTCCACTTACAACTCCACGACAGGTTGTGAGAGCCAGCAGGTCTCGGTGCTGGTGGCAGCCACTCCCACGGTGGGAGTCACGGCTACCCCGACGGCCATCTGCGCGGGCGACACGGTGACGTTGAGCGCCACGGGTGCCGACAGCTACAGTTGGGGCGGCAACGTGACGGGCGCCACGGTGAAGATGACGCCTGTAGAGAGCACCTCCTACACGGTGACGGGCGAGACCTCCGCCGGCTGTACGAACACGGCCACGGTGCAAGTGACGGTGAACCCGCTGCCTGGCGCCCCGACGGTGGACGCCACGAGCGTGTATGCCTGCGGCGGCGAGGTGACGCTGATTGCTACACCCGTCTCGGGCACGACCGTGAAGTGGTACGACGCCGAGGGCGCTCTGCAGGGCACGAACAACAGCCTCGCGTTGACGAGCGTGACGAGTGCGACGACCTACAGCGTGGTGGACTCCAACTCCACCACGGGCTGTACGAGTTCCCCGGTGAGCATCGCGGTGACGCCGGCCACGGCGCCTGCCGATCCGACGGTGACGCCGGCCTCCCGCTGTGGCGGTGGCCAGGTGACACTGGGTGCCTCCTCCACTACCAGCGGAGCGGAATATATATGGTATAACTACAATAACGTCAGCCTTGATACAACGACATCGGGCAGCTACACGACGACAGTGAATGGCACGACGACCTTCAAGGTGGCCGCCTACGATGCCACTACGGGCTGCGTGAGCGACAAGGTGAATGTGATGGCCTCGGTGACTTCCGCCCCGGTGGCCCCGACGGCCAGCAACCGGAGCGTTTGTGGCGCGCAGGAGATTACCCTGACCGCTACGGCTGCCGACAACTGCACGTTGGCCTGGTTCAGCGACGAACTGGGCACACAACCCCTCGACAGTGCCACGGTGACGGTGAGCAATACCACGACCTACTATGTGGCCAACATGACTGCCGACAACTGCCGCAGCGCCCTCACCCCGGTGACGGTGACGGTGAATCCTATCCCCGGTGCCCCCACGCCGGGCCAGACGACATACTGTAAGCCGGAAGGCAGCAATGTGCAGATGTCGGCCACGATGGGTGCCAACGGCACGACGCTATACTGGCGTCTGGGAGCCACGGGCAACCCGACAACATCCGACGGCAACTATTCTGCCAATACTGTGGACACCACCTACTATGTGTCCACCTACAACGCTACGACATATTGCGAGAGCCAGCGAGTGCCGGTGCTGGTGGCAGCCAAACCTACTGTGGCGGCCACGGCCACCCCGACAGCCATCTGCACGGGCGACACGGTGACGTTGAACGCCATGGGTGCCGACAGCTACAGCTGGGACGGCAACGTGACGGGCGCCACGGTGAAGATGACGCCTGCGACGACCACGAGCTACACGGTGACGGGCACTACCACCGCCGGCTGTACGAACACGGCCACGGTGCAGGTGACGGTGAATGATCTTCCAGACGCCCCGACGGTGAATGCCACGAGCGTGTATGCCTGCGGCGGCGCGGTGACGCTGAGCGCTACACCCGCCACGGGCACGACTGTGAAGTGGTACGACGCCGAGGGTGCCCTGCAGGGCACGGGCAACAACCTCGCGTTGACGAGCGTGACGAGTGCGATGACCTACAGCGTGGTGGACTCCAACTCCTCCACGGGCTGTATGAGCGTTCCGGTGAGCATCGCTGTGACGCCGGCCACTATTCCCGCCGTCCCGACGGTGACGCCTAACTCCATCTGCGGCGGTGGCCAGGTGACGCTGGGCGCCTCCTCCACTACCAGCGGAGCGGAATATATATGGTACAACAACAATAACGTTAGCCTGGATACTACGTCGGGCAGCTACACAACGACGGTGAACAACACGACGACCTTCAAGGTGGCCGCCTATGACGCCACCACGGGTTGCGTGAGCGACAAGACGAATGTGACGGCCACGGTGAACACTGTTCCTACGGTGACGGCCACGGCTGCTCCTGCCGCCATCTGCGCGGGTGACACTGCAACACTGACAGCCTCCGGCGCTGAGAACTACAGCTGGAACAACAACGAGACGGGCAGCACCATAAAGGTAGTTCCTGCCGACACGACGACCTACACGGTGACAGGCACTGCCGCCAACGGCTGTACGAGCACGTCCACAGTGACGGTGAATGTGAAGGAAATTCCGGGCCTGCCCACCACTACGGCTCCTGCCCCGCAATGTCTTGTTGGAAACAATGTCCAATTGAACCTTACGGCTACTGCCGGCAACGGTGGCAGCTATGCCCAGTGGTATGATGCCAATATGACGGCACGTGCCCAGAATACATACGGTATCCGTATAACTGCAACCACGACCTACTATGTCTCCACCGTCGGCACCAACGGCTGCGAAAGCGAGGCTATCCCTGTGGTGGTGGTGATCAACCCGCTGCCTGCCACCCCGAACGTCAGCGGCGTCAGCCGTTGCGGAGAGGGTAGTGTGACCTTCGTCGCCGCTCCGGCCACGAATATCCAGTACAAGTGGTACGACGACAATGACGTCCTCCTCGCCACCACGGACAGCAACTATACCACGACGGTAACCACTTCCAAGAATTTCAAGGTGGCTGCTTACAACACGGAAACGGGTTGTGAGAGTGCCAAGACTACGGTGGTGGCCACGGTCAATGAGGTGCCGGCCGCTCCGACGGTGACTTCTCCTGCCTATTGCGGTGCGTACACGGTGAACTTGACCGCCACGGCCGCTACCGGCTGCACGCTGACTTGGTACAGCGACGCCGATAGTACCCAGGTTTTGAGCAGCACGACTCAGGAAGTTACCCAGACTACCTCCTTCTATGTGATGGCTACCGCCCAGAACGGATGCCGCAGCGCATTGCAGGAGATGGTGGTGACCATCAACGAGATTCCCGCCGCCCCGACGGTGGCAGATCCGCAGATTATCTGTCAGCAGGGTAGTGATACCTTGACGGCCATCCCCGCGGCCAACTGTGTTGTCCGTTGGTATGGTGCCAATAACGCCTATCTTGCCGAAGGCAATACCTATGTAACGCCTACTATCCAAACGACCACGCAATATAGTGCTGTCAGTTACAATGCTGCCACGCAGTGTAGCAGCTCTGCCACGATGGTCGAGGTGCCTGTGAAGGCCCTGCCCGCCACTCCCGTTTTGACGGGTACGACCTTGTGCGGTGCGGGCAATGCCACCCTTACCGCTGCCGCGGTCGCTGGCGTGACCACCACCTGGTATCAGGATGCCAATCTGACCACAACCGTCGGCACCGGCAGCACGCTGCAAATCCAGGTGGCCGAGACCACGACATTCTATGCCATCAATACCAATGACACGACAAACTGTGTCAGCGCTTCCGCCAATGTCGTTGCCACGGTTTATCCGACCTATAATGTCAACGACACGGCTGTGGCTTGTGTCCAATATGTGTGGAACAATGAAACCTTCACCGCTTCCGGCGATTATACCAGAACGCTGCATACCGTGAACAACTGCGACAGCGTGGTGACCTTGCATCTCACCATCAATCCTGTGCTGACTCAGGAGATCACTATCGATGAGTGTGACAGCTGGACTTGGAACAACCAGAACTACACCACGAGCGGTGACTATACCCAGACCTTGTCTTCCGTGGTGACGGGTTGCGACAGTGTCGTGACCGCGCACGTGACGATTCGTCACTCCACCGCCAGCCAGCAGCAGTTGACGCTCTGCAGCAACGAACTTCCTTATACTTACGCCGGCACGCAGATTACGGGCGCAGGTGTGAAGACCATCACGATTGAGAACCAGCAGGGCTGCGACAGCGTCATCACCTTGACGGTGGTGGTGAACCCGCAACCGGGTGTGCCCACGCTGACCAACACCCAGCGTTGTGGCGCCGGTGCCGTGACATTGAATGCTTCTGTCGGCACCGATGGTACGGTTTGCCGCTGGTATGCGGATTCCACCGTTGCCACGCCTTTCCGTGAGGGCGGTAATTATAACGTCACTTTGCAGGCTACCACGACATACTATGTCTCTTCTTACAATGCCAATACGCATTGTGAGAGTCCGCGTGTGCCGGTGACGGCTACCATCGACGAGGTTCCTGCCCAACCGGCCATTGAGAATGTGGCCCGTTGCGGTGCCGGTTCCGTGACGATGAGTGTCAACCCTGCTAATTCCGACTTGACCTATCGCTGGTTTGTGAATGGTACGACTAACTCATCGTTCTATACAGGTGATTCTTACACGACAAATATCCAAAATACCAACAACTACTATGTGGATGCCTACAATGCCACCACGGGTTGCTATAGCACCCGTAAGGTTGTCACGGCCACGATGAACACGATTCCGGCTGCTCCGGTGACAATCAATGCCGAGAACTGCGGTGCCAATGCCTTCCAGCTTGGATCGTATGTGACTTCCACGCCGAGCACCACTTTCCGCTGGTATGAGGATAACACGACCACCACTCCTATGGCTTCTGCCAATACGGGTACTGTTGCCGCCTCCCGCAGCTATTTCGTCAGCAACTACAATGATACGACCACCTGCGAGAGCCCGAGAAGTGAAATCCAAATCACCATTTATCCTGTTTATGATCCTGTTACCCTTACAGATGCTATCTGCCAGGGAACTACTTATACCCAATATGGTCAGAACACCACGTATAACCAACCTGGTACATACAATGTGGTGCTCAACCAAGTCTCCTCTCACGGTTGCGACAGTCTTGTGACGTTGGTCATCACGGTCAACCCGACGAGCGAAGTCGCTTATCAGGCCCAAGTTTGTGCCGGTACGCGCTATCAGGGTTATGGTTTCGACACCACGGCTATGGTGGCGGGAACCTACACGCTGACGCATCACAGCCTGAACGCTCTGGGTTGCGACAGCACGACGACCTTGACCTTGACGGTGAACCCTGTGAAGAACACCGTCATCAACACGACCATCTGCGCCACGGCTTCCTATAACTTCAATGGACAGACCTTGAACCAGCCGGGTACCTACACGGCCAACCTGCAGACGGTAAACGGTTGCGACAGCACGGTGACGCTGAACCTCTCCGTGGCGGCTGAGTATCGTGACACCATCGTGGCGCATATCTGCGACGGCGCATCCTACACAGCCAACGGATTCAATGCGAATGCTACCGGTTTCTATACCCAGAATCTCCAGGCCACCAACGGTTGCGATAGTGTGGTGGTCTTGAACCTCACCGTTCATCAGCTCTCCACCACCAACCTCACGGCTGAAATCTGTCTGGGCGAATCCTACACCGCCAACGGTTTCCAGGTGACCCCGACCGCTGCTGGCACGGAGACCCACCAGCGCGTGGTCCAAACCCAGTATGGTTGCGACAGCACGGTGAACCTCACCCTGACGGTCAATCCGGTGTATCAATACAATGAGGCGGATACCATCTGCTCTGATGAGATCCCGTATGCTTGGCACAACCAAAGCCTCAACGCTTCAGGTGTTTATTACGACAACCATAATAGCGTGCACGGTTGCGACAGCAACTACACCTTCACGCTGACGGTTCTGCCCGCATATCATCACAACACCACCGTGACCTTGTGTGACAACAGTTCCCAGTTGCCGTACATGTTCGCCGGAGAGGCCTTGACCACGAGCGGCCATTACACGCACAACTTCCACACTGCCGCTGGTTGCGACAGCATCGTGGAACTCGAACTGGTCATCAACCCGACTTACAGCATCAACCAGACGGTGGAGGTTTGCGACAACGAACTGCCGTATGTTTGGAACAACAGACCTGAGTTCACCTATTCTGCCGCTGGTGAATACACCATCAATCTGCAGACGGCGAACGGTTGCGACAGCATCTATCACTTGACGTTGATCGTGCATCCTACCTATTCCAAGGATACGACTATCACGGTCTGTCAGGGTGCGCTTCCGTATGCCTTCGATGCCACGCACAGCTTCAACCAGGCTGGCAATTACGATGTGACGTTGCAGTCCCAGTATGGTTGCGACAGCATCTGGCACGTCCAGTTCCACGTGCAGCCGTATGCCCGCAGAACCGAGAACGTCACCATCTGCGCCGATGCCCTGCCGTATGTGTATGATGCCAACCACAGTTACAATGCTGCCGGCGTGTATGACATTATGGAAGAGCAGGCCGATGGCTGCAACACCATCGTCACTTTGACCTTGACGGTCAACCCGACCTATCTGCATTTCGATACCGTCACGGTTTGTGCCAATACGCTGCCGTATGTCTATGACGGCACCACGATGGCCGCCGCCGGCACTTATACACTCTCTTATCAGACGGTCAATGGTTGCGACAGCATTGTGAAGGTCACCCTGAAAGTTACGGATAACCCGACCAATGCGGTGACGGAATATGTCTGCGCCGACGCCTTCCCGTTCACGTATGCGGGCGAAAGCTACGCCGCCGCGGGCACCTATGACGTCGTGTTCCAGACCAACGGTTGCGACAGCCTGGTGACGCTCACCATCGTGGAGGCCCCGGTCTATCATTTCACCGAGAGAGTGGAGACCTGTGAGAACGCCCTCCCGTATTTGTGGCACGGCCAGTCGCTCACGGTTGCCGGCACCTACACGGATAACCATACGTCCATCTACGGCTGCGACAGCAACTACACCCTGACCTTCACCATTTCCGATGTGAAGCGCTCCTACGAGGATGCCTCCATCTGCGAAGGCGACTCCTACCAGTGGCACAACAAGACACTGTCCGTTTCCGGTGTCTATTCCGACACGCTTTCCACCAGTTCGGCTTGCGACAGCATTTGCCAGCTGACCTTGATGGTGAATCCTGTTTACCACAACAGCATGGCGCTGACGGTTTGCCAGTCTTCTGAGTCCTATTATTTCGCCGCCGCCGACACGATGTTGGATGTCTCTGCCGTGGCCACCACTACGATTGTCTTCCACAAGACGACGGTGAATGGTTGCGACAGTGTCACGACGCTGACGCTGACGGTGACCCCGTCCTACAGCTTCAGCGAGACCGCTGATGTCTGCAGCTATGATATGCCTTACACCTGGCGCGGCAAGAGCCTGACGGCTGCCGGCACCTACTATGACAGCCTGCAGACGGCTGCCGGTTGCGACAGCGTCTATGCCTTGACGCTGAATGTGATCTCTTCGATGGTTAACACCTCTGAACCGGTGGAGATTTGCCAGGGCGAAACCTATACGTGGCGCAATCGCACCATCACGGAAAGTGGTCTGTACCGCGACACCGTGACGAATGCTCAAGGTTGTTACGACATCTATGAGGTGAACGTGACGGTTCACCCGACCTATCTGATTGTCGAGAAGGCGGCCATTTGCGACAACGAGCTGCCGTACCAGTGGCGCAACCGCAACTTGACGGCTGCCGGCACCTACGAGGTCAACTATCAGACGGCCACCTATTGCGACAGTATCTATCGCATTATTCTGATGGTGTACCCGAGCTACAACTTTAGCGAGACGACGACCATCTGTTCTGACGAGACTCCGTACAGCTGGCACGGCCAGAGCCTGACCGCTACAGGCGTCTATTACGACAGCCTGCATACGGCCGACGGTTGCGACAGCATCTATATGCTTGCCCTGACGGTGAACCCGTCCTACAGCTTTGCCGAGACGATGACCATCTGCTCTGACGAGGCTCCGTACAACTGGCGTGGCCAAAGCCTGACCGCTACGGGCGTCTATTATGACAGCCTGCAGACGGCTGCCGGTTGCGACAGCGTCTATGCCTTGACGCTGACAGTAAACCAGGCTTATCATTTCAATGAGACGGAAAGCGTCTGCAGCTTCAACTTGCCGTACGTCTGGCGCAATCATGAGTACACTGAAAGCGGCGTCTATTACGACAGCCTGCAGACGGTTGCCGGTTGCGACAGCATCTACACGTTGAACCTCTCTGTCACCTCCATTATTGAGATCAATATGCCGACCATCGAGTTGTGCGAGGGAATGACGCAGATGTGGCGCGGCAAGACCATCTCCGCGGCAGGCGAGTACCGCGACACGGTGATGAATGCTTCCGGTTGCTACGACATCTATGTGGTGAACGCCCTCGTGCACCCGACCTATCACTACTACGACACGATGACGGTCTGCCAGAGCGCGCTGCCGTACCAGTGGGGCGGTCACAACTTCACCGCTGCGGAGACCTACGTGCTGAACCTCCAGACCTCCAACGGTTGCGACAGTATCCGCGAGTACACGTTGATCGTGAATCCGACCTACAACTATAATGAGACGATGACGCTCTGCGCTGACGCGGTGCCTTACAACTGGCACGGCCAGAGCCTGACCACCACGGGCGTCTATTACGACAGCCTGCAGACGGTTGCCGGTTGCGACAGCGTCTATACGTTGACCTTGACGGTGAACCCGGTTGACCACCAGTATGACACTGCCACGGTGTGCAGCAGCTCCCTGCCGTACAGCTGGCGTGGTCTCCAACTCAACGCTTCCGGCCACTACACCGATACGATTCCGAACAGCTATGGATGCTCCGACATCTATGAGTTGCTGCTGACGGTGAACCCGACTCCGCACACGGTGCTGTATGATACCATCTGCCAAGGTGAGCATTATGCACAGTTTGGTTTCGACACGATTCCGGCCAGTTATGGTACGGTGCAGATGCAGAGCCTCCATACGAGTGCCGCCGGTTGCGACAGCACGGTGACGCTCCTGTTGACGGTGAACAGAACATACGAGTTTGTTACCTACGCCTCCACTTGCGACAACCAGCCGTATGAGTGGCGTGGTCATACGTATGACACCGCTGGCGTCTATTACGACACCTATCAGACCCAGAGCGGCTGCGACAGTGTCTATGTGCTTGATCTGATCCTGACCCCGACCTATGAGATCTTCGTGGAGGATTCCGCTATGCGTAACCACGAGTATGTGGGCTATGGCCTGACGATCACGCCTGCAGACTCCGGTACCTTCACGTACGATATCCAGAACTTCACAATCGACGGCTGCGACAGTATCATCCACCTGACCTTGCACGTTGCCTTCAACTATGGCATCGAGCAGCACGTGGCAGAACAGCGCGAGTTCACGGTCTATCCGAACCCCGCCACCACCGTGGTGAACATCAAGGGCGAAGATATGCGCCGCATCCAGGTCTATAATGGCTTGGGCAAGCTCGTCCAGATTGTCGATGCCGAAGACGAAAATTATGTACAGATCAAGTTGAGCGGCTATGCGCCGGGCAACTACTTCCTCAGAATACTCTTGTCCGATGGACAAGTAGTCAGCAAAAAGATTATCGTCAGACCCTAATGCGGTCAGCACGATAGTCAATAATGGTAAATAATAGTGTGAAAAGGGCTCCTTTCCCCAAGGAGCCTTTTTTTTGTGTTTGAAAAGGAGTGAAATAAAATGCGGTCGGCTTTGTTTTTTTATGTATGTTTGCAACCTGTTTAAAACGACTACTATGAAAATCGCAGCATCAGAATTGCCGCAGCAGAAAGACGGCGCTATCTATCATCTCAACCTGCATTCCGACGAGTTGGCCGACAACATCATCCTGGTGGGCGACCCGGGTCGTGTGCAGATGATTTCCAATATGTTCGACACCATCGAGGTGAAGAAGACGAACCGGGAGCTGATCACGCATACGGGCTTGTACAAAGGGAAGCGCATCTCGGCCATCTCCACGGGTATGGGCACCGACAATATCGATATTGTGCTCAACGAGCTCGACGCCGTTGCCAATATCGACCTGGCCACGCGCGAGGTGAAGGATGAGCACCGTACGCTCAATATGGTGCGTATCGGCACGTCGGGTGGCCTGCAGCCCGACATCGAGTGCGGCACCTTCTTAGCCTCCGCATTCGGGTTGGGCATCGACGGGGTGCTGAGGTTTTACGACTCCGGTGACTGGATCGACGAGCGGATGATGGAGGCGTTTGTCGCGCATACGGGATGGAGTCCTCTGTTGCCGCGTCCCTATTGCACGCCCGCGTCGCAGGCGCTGCTCGACCGCATCGGATATGATATGCGGCAGGGCATCACGGTCAGTGCCCCGGGCTTCTTCGGGCCTCAGGGCCGGCAGGTGCGCGCCCCGCTGGCATTCCCTGAACTTAACCATAAGATAGAGTCTTTCCAATACAATGGCAAGAGCATCACCAATATGGAGATGGAGTGCTCGGCCATCTATGGTCTGGGCAACGTGCTGGGGCACAATGCCCTCACGGTGTGCCTCATCATCGCCAACCGTGTGACGGGCCGTTTCCTCGACGACTACCACGACAAGATGGAGACCCTGATCCGCACGGTTTTGGACAGAATCTGATAGTTGTTTTCTTGAAATAATGGTTTTGCCTCGTTTGAATCGGCTAATCCTGGGGATTGGCGCGATAGACGAGCACGTCGCCTTCGCCGTGTATCTCGATGGTGAAGGCCTCGCCGAGGGCCTCGTTGAGGCTGCCCTCCCAGAGGTATTGGAAGGCGCGGTGCCGTACCGGGTACTTGAGCCCGTGAAAGGTGAGCGCCAGCTGTTCGTCTTTGGTGAAGATGGAAACCTGCTGTCCGGGCCGGGAGGGGAGGGTGGCGCTCTGGTGCAGCACGTTGAACACGCCCTCCTGGGTGACCATTACCAACGACAGCATCCGGCTGTAGGTGACCAATATGCTGAGGTTGGCGATGAAGTGGTCTTCGCGCAGCCCCTCGCAGCCCACCAATGCCACGGGCGCGAGGTGCTCCTGCAGACAAAATTTCAGCGCCTTCTGCAAATCGTTGTACTCCTCGCTCTTGTCGGGGTGGAGGATGCCGGCCCACTTCTGGAGGTTCTCGGGCCGCATAGAGTCAAAGTCGCCGACCACGGCGGTGGGGGAGAAACCGTGGGCGGTTAGCTTGTCAATGGCGCCGTCGCAGCAGATGATGTGCTCGGCGTGTTGCAACAGCTCAAGGGCGTCGCCCCGCTCGGGGAAGGCACCGTTGGCCACGACGACGGTCTTGTAGAGGGTAAGGTCGGTTTGCATAGAGGCTTGTTTTGGGACGGCAAAGATAGTGTTTTTAGTCGTTGGGTGCCACTGCATTGTATCCTCCGCTCTTCTTGCTGCCGGTGTGCTCGTTCCACCATCATCACCACCAACCTCGCCTTCAGCAGGTGGAACGAGGTGATCAAGGACAAAGTGCTGTGCGCCGCTCTGGTCGACAGACTGACACACAAGGCTTTCCTTGTCAATATGACAGGAGAGTCCTACCGTGTCAAGGAGACTTTGAACTTCTCCACTAAAAAATAATGTTGAAATAAATTTAATTATGAACCGACTTTTTTCTATCTTTGCACTCGATAAAAGTGGTACACTTTTTAGTGACCTTGACAGGAGGGGCTGTCTCTACGACTATCTTATGTATAACCTACATCTATTTTTAAATGAATAAAAGAAAAATCATTCTCATATCCATCACCTTACTGTTAACCGGACAATTGGCAGCTCAACAAGACACCGTAGCACAATACGATGAAGAAAAAAGTTACCACTCCTTGTATGTGTATGGCAGCATAGGGGCTGGGGATATAATGCTGAGTCTTATTCAGTACTGTTCAACGGGAGAATTAAGATTCGGTCATTATGATGCAGGTGTTCTATATCTTTTCCATTTTAATCGGCACTGGGGTTTGGGAGTTGGAACCGAGTTTCACGGTAGTGACGGATTATGGTGTTTTGGTGGTTTTCTGTTAGACAAAAATTTAATCCTTTATCACAAAGATTTGCTTACGCTACCTGTGTATGCCAACTTCCGATACACTATCGGCAAACGCGCCGTGAAAACAATATTGGAGTTGAAAGCGGGTTATGCATTCCCGCTCCGAACAGTTTACGCATATTCGAATGGAAAGGTGTATTCCCAAACAAACACCTATTATCCGGAACCGGGCTTTCAGGGGCCGATAAAGGCGGGAGGGTTCTATGGCGGAATGGCAGCAGGCATCCACATCAGACGGTTTCTCTGCGTGACCATAGGCTCATCCCTCATACCCTGCACAGCAGACCTTGTGGACTATAGCACCGGTGCAGCCTTATACAAAAATGGCTTGATGTGGAATTTTTATATAAGATGTGGTTTAAATGTTCTTGGCATTAGAAAAAAATAACATTTTGTAAAATGAAACATTATATTTTTTATACCCTCCTTTCTTTGGAATTATGCTGTATGTCTTGCGGTAAAACACCTCCATTGCAGATTGAACGCACCCCATATAATGGAAGTCTGCGCACAGACGGCTTTTATTATTACACCTATTGCCCCCAAACGCAATGGGACACTGTTCCCCGAACGTACATATTTTTCCTTTACAGGGATGGTACCTGGATAGATGTTCCGGGATTCAATAATATTGAGGATGTGAATGAAATCACAGTGGATTCGATTCGTAACAGACTTAAGGACTTTTCACCTTCTCAAGGACGGTGGGGGATGTTCCAAGAATTTGGTAACACATTGTATTGGAACACCTGGCCGTTTGGTCCCAGACAGACCACCGCCATTGTGTACTCGGCCACAGTACTCAACGACACCACATTTGTACGATACCCCTCAAATTATCCTTATCAAAAAACAGACACCAACATCTATCATTTCCACCAATTCCCCTATAAACCGGACAGCAGCGTTACATATCAGTGGTGGTGATGAATCAAAAGTCTAGAGACATACATTAGGTGCCCTAAATTCAGCGATTTAAATAGAAAAGTTATGAAGTCAACTATCTTGTTTTTGGCAATGTTATTATCTGCAAGTCTTTGTTCTGCCCAGCAGCGATGCAATTGTCAAATCGTTGAGAAAAAACTGTATTTCCACGACACATTATGCATTACGGGGAATGACACTTTTGACTATCCCGACACACCTTTGTTTTACGACCGAATATTATTGGAGAATGACACAGGGTACAGATTTATAGCCCAAATGCAAACCCTTACATATATGGCTATGGATGAAAAGAATCTGCGTTTCCATAACGCAGGGGATTGTATGCGTGTCATACTGTTAAATGAGGGTGAAGGCTTAAAATATAGCATATATTCTATAGGGGCTATGTCTGATACACTGCTGATTAAAGAAGGAGAGGAAGTACATCAGCCGCTTGAGATTAATGAAACCAGAGACTACGCTTACACGGTTTGTTCGATAGTTTTGTCTCGTAAAATGAAGAAAAAGATATTATCCTTGACCAATACAATCGTGCAGACCTCAAAAGAACCCTGCTTGCCGCTGTTCATCACCTATTATGTCGAACTATGCATGGGCAATGAGTATTATAGCTTGGCAACGGATGATTGTTATTGTTATGAAGATAGAGAAACCCGACAACAAGAAAAATGGCGGTACAAGCACCAAAACAAATATCTTATTCAGTTAAAGAAAACACTTTTCAAAATCCGCTCGAAATGCAAATGTAGATAACCACAAAAAGTTTACCACTTGATCATCAATATCAACAATAAACCTTCCGCTATGAATGTTTTTAGAAATTAAAGTCTCAAGTCTTACGTCTCAAGTCTCACGTCTCGCACCTCGCAAACAATAAGCCAAAATTGTGTATCTTTGCCGCTGCAATTAAAAGATAACACAAGGCCCTATGAGTAAAAATCCAATGTTCAGCATCCAATACGGATTGTTTGTGGTGACAGCCTGCCGGGATGGCCGCGACAACGGCTGCATCACCAATACGGTGGTGCAGGTGACCTCCCAGCCCAACCGCATCTCCGTCACGGTCAATAAAGAAAACCTTACCCACGATATGATCAAGGAGACCGGGCGCTTTACGGCCTCCATCATCAGCGAGAAGGCCGACTTCGGACTGTTCAAGCACTTCGGGTTCCAGTCGGGACGCGAGGTGGACAAGTTCGCGGATTTTGCCGACTGCCGTAGGACCGCCAACGGCACGCTGGCAGTCACACGGGGCACCAACGCCTTCATCTCCGCCAACGTGGTGCAGGTCGTGGACGTGGGCACCCACTCCATCTTCATCGGCGAGGTGGTGGAGATGGAACCGCTCACGGACGTGCCGTCGGCCACCTACACCTATTATCAGGAACATATCAAGCCGAAACCCGAGCCTGTGGGCGTGACTCCCGAGGGCAAGACCGTCTGGCGCTGCATCATCTGCGGCTATGAGTACGAGGGCGAGGAACTGCCCGCCGACTTCATCTGCCCGATCTGCAAGCACCCCGCCAGCGACTTCGAGAAAGTTGTCCGCTGATTTTTTTGTATTTTTGCGGCTCATAGTATAAAACCTTTGCAAAATCACAAGGAATGAGAAAATATTTTATACCCTTGATGCTTCTCTTAGCCTTCGCGACGGGTTTGCGCGCACAATCCGCGCAGCAGCGCCTGGCTTCATTGTCGGATGCCGATTACGACGGCTATGACATTGTCACCCTCTTCGACAGCACCCGTGTGGTGATGGAGGAGAGCGGCCTGAGCCACGTCTATGGCCACGTCCTCTACAAGGTGCTCACCCCCGCGGGCGGCCGCGACTTCAACTGCGTGAAGATGGACTACGACCCGCTGTCGGCCTACGTGGAGATTCGGGAGGTGAAGGTGCACCGCAAGAGCGGACTGGTGGAGAAGATCGACAATCCCGTGCTCGACTATCCTGCCCCGGCGCGGATGATATACTGGGGCGCGTGCCAGAAGATGGTGGCCGTGGGCCGCCTCGAACCCGGCGACGCCGTGGAGTATGTGACCTACAAGAAGGGCTTCACCTACGCACTCCTGCACGACAGTGACCCCGATGCCAAGTACATCCCCCCGATGCGAGGCCACTTCTACGACATTGTGCCCTTCTGGAGTCACCAGCCTGTGCGCGAGAAGGTGTACATCCTGAGCGTGCTTCCCTCCAAGAAACTCCAATACTCGGTCTATAACGGCACTTTGCAGTCTTCCCGCAAGAACGTGGACGGCCGGGTGGTCTATTCTTTCTCCAAGAAAGGGATTATGCCGCTGAAGAAGGCCCCCCATACGTTGGCCGACAATGATGTGCAGACCAAACTGATACTCTCCACCGCCGAAAACTGGCAGGCCAAGTCGATGTGGTTCTATGGCGTGAACGAGGACTACGGCAGTTTCGTGCCCACCGACGAGGTGAAGCGGAAAGTGGCGGAGCTGCTGCGCCCTGCGAAGAGCGAGAATGACAGCATCTATATCCTGACCCACTGGGTGGCCGACAATATGCGTTACTCGGGCATCTCGATGGGGGAGGGTGAGGGCTATACGCTCCACAAGTGCGAGATGAACTTCACCGATCGCTGTGGCGTCTGCAAGGACAAGGCCGGTATGCTGATTGCGATGCTGCGGGCCGCCGGCTTCAAGGCCTACGCCGCGATGACGATGGCTGGCGAGCGCATAGAGGATATCCCCGCCGACCAGTTCAACCACTGCGTCACGGTCGTGAAGCGGCGCAACGGCAACTACCAGCTGCTGGACCCCACCTGGGTGCCGGGCGTGCGTGAGCTGTGGTCCAGCGCCGAACAGCAGCAGAACTACCTGATGGGACTTCCGCAAGGCGCCAAGCTCGGCCTCACCCCCGTCTCCAAGGCGGAGAACCACTACCTCAAGATGACCGCCACCACCAAGGTGAACAAGAAAGGCGCCCTCTCCGGCACCGTGACCGTTACCGCCGAGGGACAGTCGGACCGCACGGTGCGTGCCCTGTTCCGCGGACGCCGCTCCGAATGGCGCGCCAATGTTGAACGGCAGCTTTTCTCCCTCTATCCCAATGCCAAGCTCCAAAGCGTCAAATACACCGACGAGGACCGCTACCTCGAGCAGCCGGTTTCCATTACCTACCGCTTTGTGATCCCCGACTACGCCACCGTCACCGACAATGTGGTCATTGTCACGCCGTTCCTCGCCAAGGGCTTCTACAAGTTCGCGATGCCGCACCTGTCGTATGATACCTCCTTGGAGACGCGCACAATGCCCTTCAGCGACCGCTGCTCCCGTCTGGTGCAGATATCAGAGACGATGACACTGCCCCCCGGCTACACCTCCGCTCAGGTGCCCAAGGCTCGGACCGCCACGGGCGGCGCTGTCACCTTTGACGGCGGATACAAGCTGCAAAGCTCCGTACTGCAGTTCCACGAGAATATCCGCTTCGGCAAGCGCATTTATGAGGCCGAGGACTGGCCTTCATACCGCCAGGCCGTAATGAACCAGGAGTTTTTTATGAACACCCCAGTCGTGTTGAGCCGTTAATGTTGTTCTCTTTGTTAAAATAAAATATTGATGAAAAAACATATCTCCATACTGTTTGCCCTCTTATGCTTCATTGCCGCAAACCTGTCGGCACAGTCGTACGAGGCCACCTATCATCTTATCTCCAAATCCTACACCCTCAATGAGGATGGCAGTCTGGATTATCGCTATAGGAAGGAACTGCAAATCTTCACCAGGGCGTCGTTCGACACATACGGCGAGACATTTATTCTCTATAATCCTGAATTTCAGACGCTCACCATCAACGAGGCCTACACGGTGCGCAAGGACGGCAGCGTGGTGAAGACTCCCGACAACGCCTTCAACCCCAGTCTGCCCTACAGCTGCACCGACTGCGAGCGTTTCAACGGGATGCGCGAGATGGTGGTCACGCACACGGCCCTTGAGTATGACGCCACCATCGTGCTCGACTACACCATCCATACCGAGCAGCCGTTCATCCCGGCACTGATGGAGCGTGTTGACCTTTCTGAGGACGCCCCGGTGGATCGTTACGAGGTTTCCGTGACACTTCCTCACGAATCTGCTCTCTTCCACAATGTGCATTACCGGGGAAAGAACAAGTCGGAGGTCTATTCCTACGGTCCCGACAGCGCGCGGGTGCTCACCTGGACCTTCACAGACCTGCCTCAAAGAACTGCCGAGAGTTATCTTCTTCCCGATGAACAGGATTTTGTGATGTTCACCACCTTCGACAGTCCAACCACACTGATGTCGTACTTGACGATGCAGAACGCTTTCTTGCCGGCTCCTTCCAACCTCTATGATGAGGTGCTGAATCCTATTATGAAAAAAGAGATATCTCCGATGGAGAAGGTGCTTGCCATCCGCGACTATGTCTGCGACAACATCCACACCAACGCTTTGCCTATAAGATATATGGCCAACATCATTGCTTCGCCCTATATGGTTTGGCAAACCAATTGCGGCACGCCCGTGGAGAAAAACCTCTTGTTGGAGTCGATGTTGCGCGCTGCCGGGTACGATGCGCGGTTCGGCTTTATGTATAACCATCTGATGGAAAATCCGGAAGCCCTGCTGCGCCTGACTATGGACGGCAATACCTATTATATATCTGCCCTCTCGAAGAGTCCGCAATCTTTGGATGTGAAATATGTTTACGACAGCTATATCGACAAGAACGGGGAGGTGATCAACTTCCTGCCCTGGCCGCGGAAAGTCGATTTGGAAGCGCAGGTCCGTCTCTCCAAGTCGGATGCGGGTTGGGATGCCGACGTGACGATGACGCGTGTGGACGCGGTCTCGCCGGTGTTGCGCACGGTGGAGCCCTCCAATGTGCAGCCGGTGCGCGCCAAGGTTACCCCGTTGAGCGGCCGTTACTGCCAGCTCACACTCGACGGCAGTGGCTATGGGACACCCGTGCGCTCAGTCAACCTGACGCGCGAGCGGACCTGTCCTGTGGCAGTCGATTCCACGGAGGAACGCTATATGTACGAGGTGACGCTCCCTGCCGGGGCCCAGTGGCTGACCAAACCCTTTGCGTATGAGAAGGAGTATCCCTTCGGAAAAATCGTTCTCAAAACGGAGATTGTCGATAACAAGCTGAAGGTATTCCGCCAGTTGAGAATCTCTGCTACGGAAATCTCCCCCAAGCAGTACAAGAAATTCAGGGAGATGATGGTGCAGTGGGACACCCCGCGCCACTTCGACATCCAATATTAATCCTCGTTCCAAACATTGCAACAATGGTCAAGACCCCGGAACTTGTAAAGATAGACCCTTACCTGAAGCCCTACGCGGCGGCGTTGCAGAAACGGCACCAGCGGGCTGTCCTCCGTGAACTCGAATTCACCGATGGAACGCGCCCTCTCGCCGACGTGGCCAACGGCTACCTCTATTATGGCCTGCACCGCACGGAAAAGGGATGGGTGTTCCGCGAGAAGGCCCCCAATGCCGTGCAGCTCTATCTTTACGGCGACTTCTCCCATTGGCAGGTCAAGCCCGAGTTCGCCCTGCATCCCATCGGCAACGGCGACTGGGAGATTGAGCTTCCGGATTTCGCCCTTCAGCATACGATGCTCTATAAGCTCTGGATGGTGTGGCGCTCCGGTGCCGACGAGCGCCTGCCCTCGTATGCCACCCGTGTGGTGCAGGACGAGACCACCAAGGTGTTCTGCGCCCAGGTGTGGGAGCCCGAAACTCCGTACCAGTGGCAATACGAGGCGCCGGATAAAGTCGCCCACCCGCTGATCTATGAGGCGCACGTGGGTATGTCCTCCCAGGAGGCCAAGGTTGCCTCCTATTGGGAATTCAAGGAGAATGTCATCCCGAGAATCAAAAAGCTCGGTTACAATATGATACAGCTGATGGCCATACAGGAGCATCCCTATTACGGCTCTTTTGGCTACCAGGTTTCCAACTTCTTCGCGCCCTCCTCGCGCTTCGGCACCCCGGAAGAGCTCAAGGAACTCATCGATACGGCCCACAGGGAGGGCATTGCCGTCATCCTCGACATTGTCCACTCGCACTCCGTCGCCAACGAGAAGGAGGGACTCTCCCTCTTCGACGGCAGCGACCACCTCTATTTCCATTCCGGCGAGCGGGGCCACCACCGTGTGTGGAACTCGCGCTGCTTCGACTATGGCAAACAGGAGACGTTGCTCTATCTCTTCTCCAACCTCAAGTATTGGCTCCAGGAGTTCCATTTCGACGGTTTCCGCTTTGACGGCGTCACCAGTATGTGCTATCTCAACCACGGCCTTGGGGTGGACTTTCTGGAATATGCCCAATATTTCGACGACAATGTGGACGAGGATGCCGTGGCCTACCTGACGATGGCCAACAACCTGGTGCATAGTCTCGCCCCGCAGTCGGTGACCATTGCCGAGGATGTGAGCGGTATGCCCGGGATGGCGTTCCCAGCGGAGCGCGGCGGCATTGGCTTCGACTTCCGGATGTCGATGGGCATCGCCGACTATTGGATGAAGACGGTCAAGACCCTCTCCGACGAGCAGTGGGGGATGGGCGACATCTACTTCCGTATGACCGACAAGCGGCGGGAGGAGCAGACCATCAGCTATGTGGAGTGCCACGACCAGGCGCTGGTGGGCGACAAGACGCTTATCTTCAGGATGATAGATGACAAGATGTACACCTCAATGTCGGTGCTCACGCCGGATATGACGGTGGACAGGGGCATCGCCTTGCACAAAATGATTCGCTTGGTGACGCTGATGCTCTGCTCAGGTGGCTATCTCAACTTTATGGGCAACGAGTTCGGCCATCCTGAATGGATAGACTTTCCCCGCGAGGGCAACGGCTGGTCGTGCCAGTATGCCCGCCGCCAGTGGAACCTCGCCGACGATGAACTGCTCAAGTACGCCGGACTCAACCGTTTTGATGCCGATATGATACATCTCGTGCGCCAGGAGCACCTCCTCGACTATCTGCCGGAGAAGTGCTGCGACAATGACGGCGACAAAATCCTGGCCTTCCGTCGCGGCCCCTGCCTGATGGTCTTCAACTTCAATCCATCCAAATCCTTTATGAATTATGAAATAAATTGCCAAGAGGGCCGTTATACCATTTGCCTGGACAGCGATTCGTCGCGGTACAATGGCTTTGGCAATATTGATGATACAATGCAGTATGAATCCTATAAACGGGGCGGGCAATGGCGCCTGAAGCTCTATCTTCCCAGCCGTAGTGCCCTCGTTTTGAAAAAAATGAATGATAAAGAATAAGAATATGAAAAGAATAATGTTCCTCGTGTGTTGCCTGTTCGCCCTCTCGCTCTATGGACAGGATACGGCCAACATCAACAAGACCGATGCTTCTGGCCGGAAGCAGGGCGTATGGAAAAAGTATGAGAAGGGCAAACTGGTGTATGAGGGCCAGTTCAAGGACAATGTGCCCTATGGCACTTTTCGTTATTACCATACCAATGGCAAACTGAAGAGTACCACCGACTTTATTCAGGGCGTCCACAAGGTGAACACTGTTATCTACCACGAGAACGGCCGCAAAGCCTCGGAAGGTGTGTTTGTTGATCAGCAGAAGGACGGCGTCTGGAACTATTACGCCAACAATGGCCAACTGATTTCGGTGGAAGAGTATGTTTTGGGCAAGCGCTCGGGCACGTGGAAGATTTATTCCAAGGAGACGGGCGTGCTCTTGGAGGAGGTTGAGTACAAGGACGACAAGATGAACGGTGTTTACAAAACCTATTTCACGGATGGCCAGCTCAGTCTGGAGGAGCATTTCCTCGACGGCAAGCGCAACGGACTCTCCACCTCTTATTTCCCGAAAGGGAAAATCTGCGTTCGGGGCAATTACCTCAAGGATGTGCGCACCGGCCCTTGGGACACTTACGATGCCAATGGGAAACTGCGCAGCACCGTGGAGTACAAGGACCATAGGATGATGAAGACCTATATCTACCTTTATCAGAATGGTTATGGACAGAAGGTCAACCAGGACCTTATCGCCTATTTCCTCAAGGATGGCGACAAGGCTGTGGCTGTGTCGCGCAACGGCAAGCGCATCAAGGTGGACGAGTCTTTGGACGACATCTCCAACTGGGCCGACTTTCTCGTCTTCACCCGCATCGCGCCCAGCGTGATTGCCGCCACCGACGCCATTGTGGGCTATGAGGAGGTGGAGGGCGCCGACAATGATGCCATCACCATCAAGCTCAAACCCTCGCCCGGCGAGGAGATATACTCCGAAGGCGTGGAAGCCAAGATGGTGAAGGCTCTCTTCAACAAGGAAAAACCACAAGAATAATGATATTTATCGGCGGGATGCCGATGACAATGTTTGTTTTATGAAAAAATTATTGACACTTATCTGGACAATCGGATTGTCCTTGTCTGTTTTTGCACAGACCGAATATACGTTCACCGCCTATCGCAATGTGGTGAGCAATGGTTACAACTTCTGGGTCTCCACGCCCGACGACTATGCGGCGAAGAAGAGCGAGATGCCAGTGGTCCTCTTCCTGCACGGACACAGTCTGTGCGGCACCGACCTGAGTCGCGTGCGCAAGTATGGTTGTCTTGACGCCATCTCGATGGGACGTGACATTGACGCCTTGATTATCGCCCCGCAGAACCCGGGCGGCCCCTGGAACCCTGACAAAATCATCAATGTGCTGCATTGGGTGCAAGAACATTACGAGATGGACACCGACCGCATCTACGTCATCGGGATGAGTCTGGGTGGCTATGGCACGTTCGACCTGCTCTCCACCTATCCTGAGCCCTTCGCGGCGGGTATGGCCTTGTGCGGGGGCAGCTCCCGCAGGGACTTCTGCAAACTCAATACTCTTCCCCTCTGGATTATCCACGGCACCGCCGACAAGGCTGTGACGCTCAGCCAGTCGCAGCGCATTGTGGACGCGATGAAGCAGTGCGGCTCCACCCATCTGCTCCGTTTCGACAAGCTGAAAGGCATCAACCACTCTCAGATGGCCAAGGTGTTCTATATTCCGGAGACGTATGAATGGCTGCTTGCGCACAGGCGCAGCGAACGCAAACTCCACAAGAATGTGGACATTACCGTCTCCTCAATGGAGAAGGCCTACCAGAACATTGACCGCAGCGCCAACAAGATCATTGTGGTGGACAACAGTCGCAATGTGCCGGCGCCGGTTGCGGGCAAGGATACCGTGAAGGCAGCGCAGGACACGCTGGCCAAGATTGCCAACGAGGTGGTGAAGCCCAAGCCGCAGGCGCAACCTTCAACTTCGTCACACAAGCCGACGGTGCATATCGTCAAGAAGGGCGACACACTCTATGCCATCGCCAAGAAATATCACACGACGGTGGAGAAACTGTGCAAACTGAACCACATCAAGGAGACGAGCATTCTCTCCTTGGGTCAGCGCATCAAGGTGCGGTAGGGGAGTGCCCTTGGGCAGAAAAGTTGTTAGTATGAGGCGCGCGAGCCCATCTCTATGCGCCAATGATTGCCATCGGGGTCCTCGTATTCGTATATCAGATCGTTTTTCGTCAACTTCTTGACCGTGGCCTGATAGAAATAGTGATACCCCAGAAGGGAGAACTCCATCTCCAGAATCTTGTTGTGGTCCTTGAAAATCCAGTGCCCGGCCGTGGACTCGCGCACTTGGCCGTTGAAGTAGGCGGTCACACTCAGCACACAGTCGGCGTAGATGTAGTAGAAGGTACTGGGCCGGTTGGCGTAATAGTCGGTCTCAGTAATCTCTTCGCCGTTGAGGTAGGTGTGGGTGATCTGCCACGGCTTGACGATACGGTATTCGGGTTCGTTGATGTTGCCGCCGCGCGCGCCGCCCTCCTCGTAACAGGAGGAGATCGCTATGGCTGTCAAAATGAACAGGATTGAAATGGTGGCTTTACGAAACATAATTATCAGGTTTTGTTGTTAAATCTCCACACTGCGCTTCGCTTGTGTGGGGTTATCTACCAAGCTCTTGCCCCTAACGGGGCTGCTCAAGGAATAATTCTCAATTCTCAATTCTCAATTCTCAATTCCTCAAACAGCTTGCGCATACCGGCGGTGGCCACGTCCTTGATGAAGTGGACGTGACGGCTGATGGGCTGCACGTCTTTGGGGTCGATGACGTAGATGGGGGTGTCGGTGGGGGCGTAGTATAGGAGGCCGGCGGCGGGATAGACGTTGAGGGAGGTGCCGATGATGACGAGGATGTCGGCCTTTTCCACGGCTTTCACGGCCTGGTCCATCATTGGCACGGCCTCGCCGAACCAGACGATGAAGGGACGCATACGGGCCCCGTCGGGGGTGCGCTCGTCGTTGCCCACGGCGCGGTAGCCGATGTCCTGGACGAAGCGCTTGCCGTTCTCGCTGCACACCTTGGTGGCCTCGCCGTGCAGGTGAATGATGTGGTGCGAGCCGCCCCGCTCGTGCAGGTCGTCGATGTTCTGCGTCACCACAGTGACATCGTAGTACTTTTCCAGCTCGGCCACGAGCTTGTGGGCCTCGTTGGGCTGCGCCTTCTCCAGCTGGGCGCGTCGCTCATTGTAGAATTTCGTCATCAGGTCGGGGTTGCGGTACCAGCCGTCGATGCTGGCCACCTCCTCCACGTTGTAGTTTTCCCAGAGACCGTCACTGTCCCTGAAGGTGCTGATTCCACTTTCGGCGCTGATGCCGGCGCCCGAAAGCACGACAAGTTTCTTTTTCATATCATTTGTTTTAAATTATAGTTCCTCCTCAAGGCACCACACTGCGCGACTTCGTCGCTTGTGTGGGGTTACTGGAATTTTGTCCCTTCGGGACTGCTCAAGGAATCTCCTCCTCAAGGCACCACACTGCGCGACTTCGTCGCTTGTGTGGGGTTACTGGGATTTTGTCCCTTCGGGACTGCTCAAGGAAAGTCTCAAGTCTAAAGTCTTACGTCTCAACTCTCCTCGTCACCGAAGCAAATACCCACGCCCTTGGCCGCGTGCACGAGGAAGTCCTTGTCGGGCTGTACCAGGTGCGGGCTGCGCACGGCCTCCTCAATGGGCACATAGGAGATGTCGTTGTTGCGATACACCACGAGGTTGCCGTAGAGGTGCTCCTTGACGAGCTCGAAGGCCTTGACGCCGAACTGGGTGGCCAGGATGCGGTCGTAGGCCACGGGGGTGCCGCCGCGCTGCAGGTGGCCGAGCACCGTGACGCGGATGTCGTGCTCCACGCCGCAGTCGATAAGTTCCTGCTTGAGCACGTCGCTCACGCCGCCGAGCTTGATGTGCGGGTCGCCGGCCGCGGTGGGGGCGCTGCCGGTCACCTTGCCGTCGGCCTTCTTGGCGCCTTCGGCGATGACGATGTTGCAGAAGCCCATCCCGTTCTTGTAGCGGGTCTCTATTTTCTGGGCGATGATTCTGGGGTCGTAGGGGATTTCAGGGATGATGCAGACCTCGGCGCCGCCGGCCAGGGCGGTGTGGAGGGCTATCCAGCCCGCGTCACGGCCCATCACCTCCATAATGAAGACGCGGTTGTGGCTCTCGGCGGTGGTCACCAGCTTGTCGAAGGCCTCCGTGGCGATCTGCACGGCCGTCTGGAAACCGAAGGTGAAGTCGGTGCTCGACAAGTCGTTGTCGATGGTCTTGGGCACGCCCACGACGTTGAGTCCCAGCTCTGCCAGTTGCAGGGAGATGCGTTGCGAGCCGTCGCCGCCGATGTTGATGATGGCCTCGATGCCCAATTGCTCCAAGCGCTCCTTCATCAGTTGGGAGCGGTCTTCTATCACCCACGAGCCATCGGGTTGGCGCACGGGAAAGTGGAAGGGACCTCCCTTGTTGGTGGTCTTGATGATGGTGCCGCCCTTCACGTGCAGTCCGCAGACCATCTGGTCGGTGAGTTCCACGATTTCGATGTTGTCTTTCAGAATGCCGTTGAAGGATTCTATGCAGCCGTATATTTTCCAGTCGTCGCCTTCGGAGTGGGCTCGTTTGACGATGCCCCGAATCACGGCGTTCAGTCCGGGGCAGTCGCCGCCGCCCGTCGCTATCAATATCTTATGTGCCATAGTCGTTGTTTTGCTAAGAGGCCGCAAAAGTACGAAAAAATGCGAATGCGGGAGGCTGCTGCGCGAACATAATAAATATTATTTAATGGTGTTGAAATTATGCCATAAATTTTGTATTTTTGCCGCCGCAAAAAAATAACCTTATTTATTCATTATCAAAAACTAAAAAAGAATGAAATCAGTATCTATTAGCGGTTCTCTCAGAGAGAACGTAGGGAAAAAAGATGCAAAAGCCCAGCGCGTCCAGGGTATGATCCCTTGCGCCCTGTACGGCGGTAAAGAACAGAAACTCTTCGTCGTGGAAGAAAAGCAGTTCCAAAAACTGCTCTACACCCCCGAAGTCAACTATGTGGACCTCTCCATTGACGGCACCGTGGTGAAAGCCATCGTCCAAGAGACCCAGTTCCACCCCATAACCGACAAACTGCTGCACGTGGACTTCCTCGAAGTGGTGGACGGCAAGCCCATCACCATTGAGATCCCCTTCAAGCTCACCGGCACCTCCCCTGGCGTCCTGAAGGGCGGTTCCCTGAAGAAGAGAGTGCGCAAACTCAAAGTGCGCGGCCTGCTTGAAAACGTGCCCGAGTGTGTCGTCGCCGACATCTCCAATATGGACCTCAACGATATGATGAAGGTCGCCGACATCCATATCGACAACATCACCATCGTGGACAACCCCAGCAAGGTGATCGTCGCCGTGATGCCGACCCGTAACAGCGTGGCCGACGCCGCTGCTGAAGGCGAAGAGGCTGAGGCTGAAGCATAATCCATTAACCGAATAATTACAAAAAACTCATAAATTATGGCAGCAATTGGCTCAATACGCAAACACGGTGTGGCCTTGATGATCATCATCGGTCTTGCTATGCTGGCCTTCATCTTGGGCGACCTTTCCCAAGTGACCCGCACCTTCTCCAACAAGAATACCGTGGCCCGCATCGACGGCACGAAGTTGGACAACATCTACAGCAAGCAATACGAGGAGAACACCGCGTTGATGAAACTCCTTCAGAAAAAGACTTCCTTCGACGAGAATGAGACCTACCAGATTCACGAGATGACGTGGCGTAACATTCTCCAAGAACAGGTTCTCGACAAACAACTGGCCAAGTTGGGTCTCGCCTACAACGACCAGATGATTGAGGACTTCAAGGCTGATATGATGGCTTCTCTCAGCACCCAACAACCCAACCAGTACCTGATGCAGTTCGCCCAGGCACTGGCCGAGCAGGTGGGCCCCGAGAACGCGATGGCCGTCATCTCCAACATCGAGGATTATGCCAACAACGACCAGACTCGCGACCTGTACAATGCCTACCAGTCCATCGTGCGCTTCGCCCTCTCCGCCGAGAAATCCAACCGCTATTCCGCCCTCGTGCAGAATTCCGTCTATTTCTCCGACCCGCTCGCGAAGAAACTCGCCGCTGACAACAATATGGCTTTGGCTTCCGTGATGTTCGTCAACCCGCAAGGCCCCGCCTTCAACAACGTCACCGCAGAGGTGTCCGACAACGAGGCCAAGGATTTCTTCAACACCCACAAGAAAGACCTCTTCACGGTGTATGAGAGAAACCGCGACATTGACGTGGCTGTGTTCCCCATCAACCCGACTCCCGAGGACCTGCAGGCCATCGAGAAAGAGGTGCGCGAGGATTTCGCCAAGTTCTCCACTTCCGACCTGCTGGCTTACAGCACCGAAAAGGGCAACGGCTCCGTGGACAGCACCTACTACAAGAGCGAGGATATCACCCTCGACGTGCTCGACAGCCTCATCTTCAAGTTGCCGGTGGGCAGCTACATCGAACCCTTCGCTTACGAGAACCAGAAATGGTATTTCGGCAAGGTCTATGGCGGCGCCTCCCGTCCCGACTCTGTCTTCGTGGCTACTGTCGAACTCCCCTTCAAGACCGCCCAGAACACCGGCGCCAAGTACTCCAAGAAAGAGGCCCGTCTGCTGGCCGACAGTCTTAAGAACGTGTTGCTGAGCAACCAGGCCAACATCTTCCAACTGCGCAAGGACTTCTCCGCCAACACCGCCGGTGACTCCACTTTCTGGATTCCGGAGCGCGGTACCATCACCGCCCTCTACAACGGACTGATCGAGACGCCCAACGGCGGCATCTATGTCTATAAGGCTCCGAATGGCTATATCGTGTTCCAACTGCTCAACCGCACTGTTCCTATCGAGAAGAGACAGTTTGTGCTGTATGACTACGACATCGTCGCTTCCGAGGCCACCCTCAACAACCTCAAGTCGCAGGCTAACCAGTTTGCCGCATCCATCAACAACGCGGAGGAACTGACCAGCACCGCCGCCAAGAAGGGTATCCAAGTGGTGCAAGGCAACAACATCCTCTCTATGGCTTCCGTCATCAACCAGCTGCCCAATTGCCGCGATATCGTGAGCTGGGCATTCTCCGATGATGTCAAGAAGGACGACATCTCCGACGTGTTCAACGTGGAGCGTATGTTCCTTGCCGTGGCCGCCGTGCGCAACGTGCGCGAGACCGGCACGCAGAAGTTCAAGGATGTGAAAGACGATGTCAAGGATATGCTGGCCGCCCAGAAGAAGACCGAAATGGTGGCTGAGCAGGTCAACAAGGCCCTCGCTTCCTCCAATATGCAGGCTCTGGCCCAGCAGTACGGCACCCAGGTTATCGACAGCGTTTATCTCTCCTTCGCTGGCGATATCTATCAAAACCGCAACGTGGACGGCAAGGCCATCGGCAAGATTTTCTCTCTGCCTACCAACAAGCCGACCGCCGTCAATGGCCAGAATATGGTCTATGTGGTCAATGTGCTCGGTACCAACAACAACGCGGCCACCCCGGGTTATATGATGGAGAAGAACATCCTCCGCAATGCCCTCCTCGGCCGTGAGCGCAACGAGATCACCATCATCAACTATTTGATTTCTAAAGCTAAGGTTCTCGACAACAGAGGCCGTTTCTATCAGAAATAATAGTTGTAAAAATATTATAAATAACAGGCGTGGATTAAACCTACTTGAATGGAGTTAGTCCACGCCTTTTTTTTGTTAAAAAAACCGTTATGCAGAACCTATACCATTACTCCCTCATTCTCCTTTTCACATTTTTGTCGTCGATAGGTGTGGCCACGGCCCAGCCTGAAATGCAACGCCCTCAATCCCAGAATCATAATAGTGGTGTTGTGACGGGTACCATCGTGGATGGCGCCGGAATCCCCCTGCAGTACGCCTCTGTCAACGTGAAGCGGGTGGCTGACTCCATCACGGTGCAGTATGGTATCACCGACGCTGATGGCAAGTTCACCCTCGATGGCATCCCCTTTGGCCAGTATTTTGTGGAGATACAGTATGTGGGCTATCAGAAGTCCACGTCAGCCCCTTTCACGATATCCAAGGAGAATGCGGTGTATAGGATCAACAAATACAAGATGACCGACAAGACCTCCGAGTTGGGCGAGGTGGTCATCCGTGCGCAGAAGGATATGCTGCAGACCAACCTCGACAAGACGGTGTTCAATGTGGAGTCGAGTATCAACGCCACGGGCCAGACGGCCGTGGAGGTGCTGGAGGAGATACCCTCGATATCCGTCGATGTGGACGGAAATGTGAGTCTGCGCGGCAGCGAGAACGTCACCATCCTGGTGGACGGGCACGCCACGAACTTGACGCTTGACCAGATCCCCGCCGATATGATTGAGAGCATCGAGGTCATCACCAACCCTTCGGCGCGCCTCGAGCCCGACGGAATGGCCGGTATCCTCAACGTGGTGCTGAAAAAGAGACGCGAGTCCAGTTTCAACGGTATGGCCTCCATTGGCGCCAGCACGGCACTGCTGCACTATGACGGGAAACACCATTTCTATCTCAGCGGCTACAACGGCAATCTGAGTCTCAACTTCCGTTACAACAAAATCAACCTCTTCGTGAGCTACGGTTATCGCGGCGGCAGCTGGCGCAATGCCGGCAGCCTGTGGCGCGACTCTTGGTTCGGCATCGGCGATGACCGCGAGATCACCCGTATGGAGCAAGAAAACTATGGTGGCTCCCGCAACGGTTTCCACAATGTCTCTTTGGCTTTTGATTACTATATTAATAAATATAATACCCTCACTTTCAATTTCGGCGGCCATTTCGGGCGTATGAACTGGTCGAGCAATATGTGGTCGCTGACCTCCCATAACCGCGACACGCTCGTGAGCTATGACCAGATTGGCAACAACGGGAACCGGTTCAACAGCTATGACGCTTCCGTGAACTACAAGAAGACCTTCCCCACGCAGGGGCGCGAGCTGACCGCCGACCTCTATTTCACCCAGCGCAACGGCGACCATAACGACTTCCTGACGCAGGATCACCACGAAGGACTGGACGACCTTTGCCAGCGCACTCGTACCCTGGATCTCAACCGTGATGCTTCGGCCCAGGTGGACTTTGTGACGCCCGTGGGCAATGGCGGACGCATCGAGACGGGCTACAAGTTCTCGTACCGTGGGGTGGGGCAGGACTACTCCCTCTTTGCTGGCACCACCGAGGAGAATATGCGGGAGGACTCCCTGCAACGCAACAATTTCCAATATACGGAACTCATCAACGCCCTCTATTTCATTTACTCCAACACCTTCTGGAAGAAACTGCAGGTGCAGTTGGGCTTGCGCGGTGAGGTCTCCTACACCATCTCCGACCTGAAGTCCTCCGATTTGGTATATACCTATGTGAACTACAACCATTTTGCCAAGAATTTCTTCTTTCCGACGGTGCATTTGAAGTATATGATCACGCCGGAGCACTCCCTGCAGGCCAGCTTCTCGCGCCGTGTGCAGCGCCCGCGTATCCATCAACTCAACCCCTTCATCGACTATTCCGACCGCGAGAACCTGCAGCAGGGCAATCCGGCCCTGGAGCCCGAATTCGCCAACTCCCTGGAGCTGGGCTATATGTTCACCCACAAGCAGACGTCGCTCACGCTGACGGCCTTCTACCGTAGGCGCACCAACCTGATTACCCGTTACACAGAAATACTGCAGGATTCCATCGCCGACAGGGTCTATACGCTGACCTCCTACGCCAATCTCAACAAGAGCCAGAATTTCGGTTTGGAGTTCTCTTTCAGCCAGCGCGTGAAGAAGGTGTACAAGCTCGGTGTCACGGGCAGTTTCTACCGCAATGTCATTGACCAGTCGGGTTTGCTCGACGAGAACCTGACACGCGACTGGGCCTGGAATGCCGGTGTGAACCAGACCTTCACGGTGGGCAAGAACTTTGACATCCAGCTCGATTTCCGCTATAGATCCTCGCAGCTGACCGCCGGCAGTATGGGCTGGGGCCTGCGTGGTGTGGGGCAGGGGAGACGCTCTGCCAACTACCGCCTCAACCTGGGTGTCAAGAAGGGATTCCTGGACAACTCTTTGATTCTGAGTGTCAACATCCGCAATCTCCTTTATTTTATCCCAGCGGTCCGCCAGACGCAAATTGCCTCGTGGCAGAATTGCGCTGTCTATGACGAGCTTTACGAGCCGAATGCAGATGCCCAAAGTGGTTACTACTCCTATAGTCTTCGTGAAAACCAGGGATTTAACATCTCCGTCAACTTGACCTACAAGCTCAACAACTATCGTAACCGTCCGATGAAAATGCCGGATGACGATGAATATGAAGGAATGGGTGGAGAATAGTTTTTTTTGTATTTTTGCCGCTTAAAATTGTTAAGCGTATGGCAAAGAAAATATGGACGTTGTCACTGCTGTTATGCCTTTGTGTATCAGGAGTGATGGCGCAAACTTCACAGACTCCCTATACGGGCAAGGATGACAAGGCCGAAAAGAAGCCGGTGGTCTTCCGCGACCGCCTGATTATGGATATCTACCACACCTTCTGGATGGGTATGCCTGTTGAGGTCGATCACCTGAAATTCGACCCGGGCTTCAACGTTTCCGCTATTTGGGATTTCAGGATCAAGCAGAAACCTATCGCCATTGGTCTGGGTGTGGGCATCTCCTATTATACGCAATACAGCAACGCGCTGCTCCGCTATGACGCCGCCGACGATATGATGCGGTATTACCTTCTTCCCGAGGGTGTCAACTACAAGTTGCTGAAGATGAACTATCTGAATGTGAACATTCCGCTGGAGTTCCGCTATAGGAACGAAAACGGCTTCAAGTTCACCATCGGTGCGCGCGCTGGGCTTATCTGTGAGGTTTCCCAGAAGTACAAAGGCGATAACCCCGCCAACGCCAATGACACACTGATGATCAAGAATCTCCACGTGATGAACAAGATGAAATACAATGTGGATGTGTATGCCCGTATCGGCTGGAAGTTCGTGGATGCCTACTACTCTTTCCAGGTTACTCCGCTCTTTACCACGGGCAAGGGCCCCAAGATATATCCGATGTCTGTGGGTATTTCGTTGAGTATTTTTTAAAAATATAGCGCTATGTCGGCTTTCTACTTAATGATCATCCTATTTGTAATAGGATATGCGTGTATCGCATTCGAGCATCCTCTGAAAATCAACAAGACCGCTTTTGCCTTGATGCTGGGCGTCTTAATCTGGGTGGTTCTCATTCTGACAGGTCCTGGCATTTTTGAAGTGTCGGGGCACGGCGCCTCCTGGCAGGCCTATCTGCAGGCCCACCCGGATGCCACGTTCGCCGACTTCATCACGAAAAACGAGTTGATTGAGCATCTGGGCGACATTGCCGAGATTCTCTTCTACTTGATGGGCGCGATGACGGTGGTGGAACTGATTGACACCTACGGCGGTTTCAGCATCATCACCGACCATATCAAGACCACCAACAAGGTGAAACTGCTCTGGATATTGAGTTTCATCACCTTCTTCTTCTCTGCCATCCTCGACAACCTGACCACAGCTATCGTGATGGTGGCCTTGTTGCGCAAGCTGCTGCCCGAGCAGCACGACCGCTGGTTCTTCGGCGGTATGGTGATTCTGGCCGCCAACGCGGGCGGCGCCTGGAGCCCCATCGGGGATGTCACCACCATTATGCTCTGGATTGCCGGTAATGTCTCCACCGGAAGGGTGATTCTCGAATGCCTCCTCCCGAGCCTGGTGTCGATGATTATCCCGCTGATTGTCGTCTCCTTCGTGGAACGCGGCGAGATTGACCCGACAAAGCGCCCGAAGGAAAACAGCGTGTCGGATGTGCCTACCTGGCAGCGCAACCTCATCTTCTTTATGGGTGTGGCCGCTCTGGTGTTCGTCCCGATTTTCAAGATCCTGACCCACCTCAAGCCCTATATGGGCATTATGCTCGGCCTCTCCGTGCTCTGGATCACGACGGAGGTGCTGCACAAGTCCAATCACGACAACAATCGCAAGCTGACCATCTCCAATGTACTCACCCGCATCGATTTGCCCAGCATCCTCTTCTTCCTGGGCATCCTGCTGGCCGTGGCCGGTCTGCAGAGCGCGGGCCATCTTGCTATGCTGGCCGGTGGTCTCGACAATATCTTCAACGGCAACTACTATCTGATTGATACCGTGATAGGCATCCTTTCCTCCATCATCGACAATGTGCCTTTGGTGGCCGGCGCAATGGGGATGTACTCCTTCCCGATGGATCACGTGTTCTGGATTTTCCTGGCCTACTGCGCGGGTACGGGTGGCAGCCTGCTGATTATCGGTTCCGCCGCGGGTGTGGCTGTGATGGGAATGGAGAAAATCGACTTCATCTGGTATCTCAAGAAGATTACCCCGTATGCCCTCATTGGCTATCTGGCCGGTGCCGGATGCTATGTGCTGGAAGACAAGATACTGCTCTCCCTGGGAATGGCCGCGGAACGTGCGGTGACAGCAGCGGCTTCACTGCCCCTGTTGCCGATGTAAACCCTTCTAAAGTGTTGAGGCGCGATGTTGCCTCAGAGCGTGTCACCGTAAAGGTCAGCTGCCTGCTGGTGGATGTCGCGCAGTCGCTTGGCCAAGGTCGGGGGCTGCAGCACCTGTATGTTCTCGCCGTATCCTAACAGCAACCGCTCCAATTCGTAGTTCATCACCACCTTCATCGCGAACGTGATGGAACGGTCATTCTTGTGCCGCTCCACAATCCGTTGGCTGCTGTGCAGCGGTTTGGTGAGCACATATTGCGCCTGTTCCCCGATAATCTTGAATAGAATCTCTGACGGCTTGTCCTGCAGCGATTTCGTCACCCCGATGACGTCATCGAAAAAGGTCTCTGGGTGGAAGTCGGGCAACTGCTCGAAGGTCTCGCCGTAGGTCATCCCGATGCTCTCTATCCGGTCAAGGGCCATTATGCGCAGGTCTTGTTTCCCTTTCACCTTGCCGAGCAGAAACCAGCGGTTGCGGTACTCTTTCAGGATGTAGGGCGAAACAAACCAAATGCGAGGCTGTCGAGCTGTGAAGGGGAGATAACTGATTTTAACCACCTGTTTTTCAGTGATGTATTCAAACAAGGTGCGGATGTGGTTCAGTCCGCGCAGATTGTCGTTGCGCTCGAAGAAGATGACAGGTGACGTCTGGTGCTTCGTCACGCTCACACGGTCCTCGAGGCGGCTCACGAGAGCGTCCATTTCCGAGAACTGGGCGAAGCCGCTCAGTTGCTTCAGCACCTCCACGGCCTCGCTTAGCCGCTCGATGTCGCTTTCCGACAGCGGCGAGTTGGTGATGCTGTAGTCGGGGTCCTCGTAAGTGTAGTATTTCTTGTCGATGACGATGATGGGGGCGTTGTACCCCAACTTCTCGCTGCGCATCACCTGCAGGTCGCCCTGGATGGTGCGGCGGCTGATGCCCTTGTAAATCCCCTCGTACTCGGCCAAGGCGTCGGAGCAGGCCTCCACGAGGTCGTCCAGCGTCCAGCGGCGGTAATGGTTGCGCAAGCAATTGTCAATGGTCTTATATCGGATCAGGGCGTTTCGGCTGACAGGCATAACTTTTTTTTCTTTCTTTAAAAAAAATGAAAATTTATTATATTGATTATCAGTAATATATGATAAAATATAAAGATGCTGCAAAAGTACGCAAAAAGATTGCGCAGTACGGTTGTTATTTTGCGCTGTTTTTAAAAAAAGAGAAAAAATGAAAGAGTTTGTTTTGAATGGAGCGCCCGTGAAAATGTGGGCGAAATTGATTGACCACAAGGCGTGGTTGGAGTTGAACAATTTGTGTTCGTTGCCGTTCCTGTTTCATCACGTGGCCTTGATGCCGGATGTGCACGGGGGCGTGGGAATGCCCATCGGGGGTGTCTTGGCGGCGCGCAAGGTTGTCGTGCCCAATGCGGTGGGTGTGGATATCGGCTGCGGGATGTGCGCCGTGAAGACCGATATTCCGGTGGAGTCGATACCGGCGGAGGTGTTGCGCAAGCAGATAATGCGAGGCATCCGTAAGCGCATCCCCTTGGGGATGGAGCATCACAAGAAGGCGCAGGACGAGTCGCTGATGCCCACGGGCTTCGACATAGATTCGATGACGGTGGTGAAGCGCCAGTATGTAGCGGCGCTGAAGCAGATCGGCACTCTGGGCGGCGGCAACCACTTCATCGAGTTGCAGCGCGACGAGGAGGGCTTCCTTTGGGTGATGCTCCACAGCGGCAGCCGCAATATTGGCAAACAGGTGTGCGACTATTACGCCACCTTGGCCAAGAATCTGAACGAGAAGTGGTTCTCCAGCGTGAACCCGGAGATGCAGCTGGCCTTTTTGCCCGTGGGGACGGCTGAGTTCAAGCAGTATTGGGACGAGATGCAGTATTGCGTGCAGTTTGCCCTCGCAAACCGTAAACTGATGATGGAATGGATTCTGGAGGTGATTGCGGAGGCATTCCCGGAGGCGCAGTTCGAGCCGATGATCAACATCGCGCACAACTATGCCGCGTGGGAGAACCATTTCGGCGAGAATGTGATTGTGCACCGCAAAGGGGCGGTGCGCGCTGCCGAAGGGGTGGTGGGCATCATCCCCGGCTCACAGGGCACGCGCTCGTACATTGTGGAGGGACTGGGCAACCCCGACAGTTTCCTCAGCTCCTCGCACGGGGCGGGCCGCTGTATGAGCCGCACCGAAGCTGTCAACACCCTCTCCTTGGAGGAGGAAATCGCCAAGATGGACGCGCTGAACATCGTGCACGGCCTCCGCTATCAGAACGACCTGGACGAGGCCGCCTCTGCCTACAAGGACATCGACGAGGTGATGGCGCTGCAGAGCGACTTGGTGCGCATTAAGGTGGCCCTTTCGCCCGTGGCGGTCATAAAAGGGTAGTGTGGCCAGGTTAGGAAAAAAATGTCCGCGTACAGGATGTCAAGAGGTTTTCAATAACCCTCTTTTTTGTATATTTGCAGCCGAAAGACAATACTAAAACTTTACGATATGAAACACAACATTTGTATTATGACGCTGATAGTTACCGCTGCCGTCGTGATGGGCGGCTGCAAGAAAAAAACCGAAAGCCAGGTGCTTTTGGACAACCCTTTTATGGAGGAGTGGAACACCCCGTATGGCGTGCCCCCCTTCGACAAGATCAAGCCCGAACATTATTTGCCCGCCTTCGAGGAGGGTATGAAGCAACAGAACGAGTGGATCGACCAGATTGTCAACAACAGCGAGGAGCCCACCTTTGGCAACACCATCATCCCCTTGGAGTACAGCGACGAGCTGCTCAACAAGGTGGCCTCCGTCTTCTTCAACCTCCTGGAGTGCTGCAATGACGAGGAGATGGAAAAGCTGGCCGACACCATTATGCCGCTCTATACGCAGCATAGCGATGACATTATGCTGAATGAAAAGCTGTTCCAGCGTGTCAAGAAAGTGTATGAGAAGAGGGCTGCTGAGAACCTCAACCCCGAACAGATGCGCCTGCTGGAGGAAACCTACAAGGGCTTCGAGCGCGGCGGTGCCAATGTGCCCAAGGAGAAACAGGACCGCTTCCGCGAGATCAACACCAAACTGGCGATGCTGACGCAAAAATTTGGCAACAACGTGCTGAAGGCCACCAATAGCTACCAACTGGTGGTGGACGATGTGAAAAAGCTGGAAGGTCTGACCGAGCAGCAGCTACAGCAGGCCGCCGAGCAGGGCAATGAGAAAGCCGAAACCAAAGGCAAGTACGTCTTCACCCTTGATATGCCCACCCTGGAACCTTTTCTGATGAACTGCAAGGACCGTGAGCTCCGCAAGGAAATCTGGACTGCCTATTCTACCCGTTGCTTAGGCGGTGAATTTGACAACGAGGGCCTCATCAACGAGATTGTGAACCTGCGTCTGGAACGCGCCAACATTATGGGCTACGACAACTACGCCAACTACGTGCTGGAGGATTGTATGGCCAAGAACGCCGACAATGTCTATCAACTGCTCAACCAGGTGTGGACCCCCGCACTGGCCAAGGCCAAGGAGGAGGCTGCCCTCTACCAGAAGATGATCGACAAGGAGCACGGCGGCTTCAAACTCGAGCCCTACGACTGGCGCTACTATTGCGAGAAACTCAGAAAGGAGAAGTATGACCTCGATGAGGAGGAAATCCGTCCCTACTTCTCGCTCGACACCGCCCGCAAGGGCCTCTTTATGGTTTGCAACAAGCTCTATGGCCTGACCTTCCGTGAAAATGAGGAGATCCCCGTTTATCAGAAAGATGTGAAGGTTTATGAGGTGATTGACAACAACGAGGTCATCGCTGTGGTGTATATGGACTTCTTCCCGCGCGCTTCCAAGCGCAGCGGCGCCTGGATGACCAACTTCCGCGAGCAGTACTACGACCGTGACGGCAAGAACATCATCCCGGTGGTCTCCCTGGTCTTCAACTTCACCAAGCCTGCCGGCGACAAGCCCTCCCTGCTTAACCTCGACCAGCTGGAGACGCTCTTCCACGAGTTCGGTCACGCCCTGCACAGCATCCTTTCGCGCTGCCACTATCGCTCGCTCTCTGGCACCAATGTGCCCCGCGACTATGTGGAGATGCCCTCCCAGTTTATGGAGCATTTCTCCGTGGAACCGGAGGTGCTGAAGATGTACGCCAACCACTACAAGACGGGCGAGAACATCCCCGAGTCGCTGGTGAAGAAGATGGAGGCTGCCTCCACTTACGGGCAGGGCTTCATCAATACCGAGCTGCTGGCCGCCTCCCTGCTGGATATGGATTACCACACCATCACGGCCAAGACGAAGGTGAAACTGCCCGAGTTTGAAGACAACGCGATGGCCAAGATTGGTCTCATTTCATCGATAATCTCCCGCTACAAGAGCCCCTATTTCAACCACGTCTTCTCTGGTGGCTATGCGGCGGGCTACTACAGCTACACCTGGGCCGCGATGCTGGACAACGACGCCTACGAGGCTTTCCGCGAAAACGGCATCTTCGACCCCGCCACTGCCACCGCTTTCCGTACCAATATCCTGGAGCGCGGCAATACCGATGACCCGATGAAACTCTATGTCGCCTTCCGCGGCAAAGAGCCCTCCATCGAACCTCTTCTCAAAAACAGGGGATTGAAATAATTTTGGCTACATTATTAATGGAGAACAAGGAGTTTTCTGATATTCAGCAAGAGATAGCGCGCCTTTCCGAGGAGATCAATCGTCACAACTATTATTACTATATGTTGGACGATCCTAAGATCAGCGACTACGACTTCGACCAGTTGCTGCAGCGCTTGATAGACCTGGAGCGACAGCATCCGGAGTATGTGCGCCCCGACAGTCCGACGCAGCGCGTGGGCGGCACCATCACCAAGCAGTTCGAGAGCGCTGCGCATCTTTATCCGATGCTCTCGCTGGGCAACACCTACTCGGAGGGCGACCTCACCGAGTTTGACACGCGCGTGCGCGACTTGCTGAACGGTCCTGTGGAGTATGTGTGTGAGCTGAAATATGATGGCGTGGCCATCAGTCTTATCTACGAGTACGGCATCCTCACCCGCGCGGTTACGCGTGGCGACGGCACCCGTGGCGACGTGGTGACCGCTAACGTGAAGACCATCGGCTCGGTGCCGCTGAGCCTGACCGGCGATTTTCCCGACATCCTGGAAGCCCGTGGCGAGATTATTATGCCCTTCGACAGCTTCAATGCGCTGAACGCCGAGCGGGAAGAGATAGGGGAGGCCCCCTTCGCCAACCCGCGCAATGCGGCCTCCGGCAGTCTGAAACTGCAGAGCTCCGCCGAGGTGGCCAAGCGCGGCCTTGCCTTCAAGCTCTATTACGCCTTGGGCGAGAACCTGCCCGAGCATAACCATTACGACCAGCTGCGGAAACTCCACGAGTGGGGGTTCCGCTTTCCTGACGTGATGGAGAAAGTGCCTGGTTTGCAGGGTGTTTTCGACTTTATCCATAAATGGGATGTGGAACGCAAACAGTTGCCCTATCCCATCGACGGCATCGTCATCAAGGTCAACGACTTTGCCCAGCAGCAGCAAGTGGGCGCCACCGCCAAGAGTCCCCGCTGGGCCATCGCCTACAAGTTCAAGGCCGAGCGCGTCTCCACGCCGCTGCTGAGTGTGGACTATCAGGTGGGACGCACCGGCATCATCACGCCTGTGGCCAACCTGAGGCCCGTGAGTCTGGCAGGCACCGTCGTCAAGCGCGCCACCCTCAACAACCGCGACTTCATCGCTGATATGGATATCCGCGAGGGCGATTGCCTGTTTGTGGAGAAGGGCGGTGAGATTATCCCCAAGATTGTGGGTGTGGATGTGGAGAAGCGCCTGCCGGGCGCTGTGCCCGTGCGCTTTGTGGAGACGTGCCCCGTGTGCGGCACGCCCCTGCGCCAAAACGAGGGCGAGGCGGGCGTGTTCTGCCCCAACGAACTGCACTGCGCTCCCCAGATCAAGGGACGTCTCGAGCACTTTATCTCCCGCAAGGCGATGAATATCGACTCGCTTGGCGAAGGCAAGATTGACCTGCTCTTCGCCCAGGGACTGGTGCTCAACGCCGCCGACCTGTATGACCTGACCTACGAGAAGCTCTTCGGTCTGGAGAAGGTGGTGGAGGACGAGAACGGCAAGAGCCGGGCGCTCAGCTTCAAGGAAAAGATGACGCAGAATATTCTGAATGGCATTGAGCAATCCAAAAGTGTTCCCTTTGAGCGGGTGCTCTATGCGTTGGGCATTCGCTTCGTGGGCGAGGTGACTGCCAAGAAACTGGCCCGTCATTTCGCGACGGTAGATTGTCTGGCCAATGCCTCTAAGGAGGATTTGATGGAGGTGGAGGATGTGGGTGACCGCGTGGCCGACAGCATCATACAATATTTCAACGACACGGAGAATCTGGAGATGGTGATGCGCCTGCGTGCCGCGGGGCTGCGTTTTGAGATGGGGGAGGAGGCCAAACCCGCTTCCGACAAGCTCGCCGGGATGAGCATCGTTGTCAGCGGTGTGTTCACCATCCCGCGTGATGAGGTGAAGGCGCTGATTGAGCAGCACGGCGGCAAGAATGTGTCGTCCATATCCAAAAACACAACCTACGTGCTGGCCGGAGAGAAGATGGGACCGGAGAAACGGAAAAAAGCCGAGAATCTTGGTGTCCCCATTATCTCAGAGGAGGATTTTCGGCAGATGATAGGATTGTAAAGGTTTAGTAAACAGATTTTAATCCATAAAAGAGCAATGATCAAGAACATCATATTCGATTTTGGAGGCGTGTTGTATAACATCCGCTACCAGAACATTGCGGAGGCCTTTGCCCGTTGCGGGGTCTCCAACTTCGAGGAGATTTATTCCAAACAGAAGCAGTCGGATATGATGGACCTATTCGAGGAGGGACTTGCCTCCGTGCCTGAGTTCCGCGCATACGTGCGCAGTCTGGCCGATGTGCCTTTGACCGACCGGCAGATTGACGATTCGTGGAACGCCATCCTCATTGGCTTCCCGGAGGCGCACGAGCGGATGTTGAGAAGGGTGGGGGAGCGTTACAACCTGTATCTGTACAGCAACACCAACCAGCTCAATTACGAGTTGTTCACGCAGCAGATGCGCGAGCAGTTCGGTTACGACCTCTTCGCCGAGCGTTTCAAGAAAGCCTATTTCTCGCAGCTGCTGCATATTCGCAAACCGAAGGTGGAGGGCTTCCGGCACATCATCGAGGAGAACGCTCTTGTGCCGGAGGAGACGCTCTTTATCGACGACTCGCCGCAGCATCTGGTGGGCGCGCGTGCCGCCGGGTTGCAGACGCTCCACCTCGAGGACGGGATGGAAGTGACCGACCTGTTTGATGAGAATGGAGAGTTGAGAATGGAGAGTTGAGAATGGAGAGTTGAGAATGGAGAGTTGAGAATTAAGGCGATTTGCGATTTGCGAAAAAAGTCTTAAGTCTTCAGTCTCAAGTCTCAAATTTCAAATCCAGTTCATAAAAACGCAAACCAGTATTCTTTTCTCTGGTTTTTATTACCTTTATTTTATATATTTGCAACTCCGATAGTGATGCGGAGCGGTGTTGTTTTTGTTGCTTTTAAGATTTTGATATATAGAAATATATATGTTGTTGGATAAAAACACACCCTTCGGTTGAAATGATAATTATTAACAATAAACTTTTGATAAACATGAAGAAACTCTTTACCCTTTGTGCAATGGTGCTGCTGTGCGCGACGATGTTGGCGCAGGCACCTCAGAAAATGTCATACCAGGCGGTGGTCCGCGGTAGCGACAACGCTCTGGTGGCCAATCAGAATGTCTCTGTGAGGATATCCATCCTACAGGGCAGCGCCACGGGTGCTTCCGTCTATACGGAGACGCACAACGCTACCACCAATGTCAATGGCTTGCTTACTGTGGAGGTGGGCGGTGGCAACTCCAGCCAGAACTTCTCCCAGATTCCCTGGGCTCAGGGCCCGTTCTATCTGAAGTCGGAGATTGACCCGACGGGTGGTGTCAACTATAGTATCGAGAGTGTGCAGCAACTGCTGAGCGTTCCGTACGCCCTGTATGCAGGCAGCGCCGACAATGTGCCGGCCATCGCGGTGACACCTACCGACACAGGCTTTGTGCTGGTGCTGACGATGCCCAACGGTAACGTGCAGGCCTATGTGCTGCGCAACGGTCAACAAGGTCCCCAAGGTCCTGCGGGTCCCGCTGGCCAACAGGGCCCTGCCGGCCAGCAAGGTCCTGCCGGAACTGACGGCACCAATGGTCAGGACGGTGTCTCGCCGGTTGTGACCACTTCTCCAACTGCCAATGGCACGCAGGTGACCATCACTGACGCTACAGGCCCGCATACCTTCGTCGTCCAGAACGGCCAGAACGGAACCGACGGTACAAACGGTACAAACGGCGTTGGTATCCAGAATATATCCGGTCCTGTAACAAGCGGTTTAAACGACACCTACACCATCCATTACACGGATGGTTCCACCACTACTTTTGTGGTTCATAACGGAGCAGACGGTGCTACAGGTGCCCCTGGTGCGACAGGCCCTGCCGGTCCTGCCGGTGCTCCTGGTGCTACAGGTGCTGCCGGTCCTGCTGGTCCCACCGGTCCTGCGGGTACCAATGGTCAGGACGGTGTTTCGCCCACCGTGACGACCCTCACAGCTGGAGACAGCACGGTGGTCACCATCACCGATGCCACGGGCCCCCATACGTTTGTAGTGCATAATGGCCAGCAGGGCGCGCAAGGACCTCAAGGATTGCAAGGCCCTGCCGGCCCTGCGGGTGCAGCAGGCGCAACGGGTGCAACGGGTGCTACAGGTCCTGCCGGCACCAATGGCCAGGACGGCTTTTCTCCTACAGTGACCGCTCTCACAGCCGGTGACAGCACGGTGGTGACCATCACCGACGCTACTGGTCCCCATACTTTTGTAGTGCATAACGGACAACAGGGTGCGCAAGGTCCTCAGGGTGTGCAAGGCCCTCAAGGATTACAAGGTCCTGCTGGTCCCGCGGGTGCTCAAGGTGAAACGGGTGCTACCGGTGCAACGGGCCCCCAAGGTCCTGCGGGTGCTCCCGGTGCGGCGGGCTTTTCGCCCACAGTGAATGCCGTTACGGCCGGTGACAGCACAACAGTGACTATCACGGATGCCAACGGCCCCCATACGTTTGTGTTGCATAATGGACAGCAGGGTCCTGCTGGTCCGGCGGGCAGCAATGGCACTAATGGTGTCGATGGCACCAACGGTCGCGGTATCCAAAGCATCACCGGTCCTGTGAGTGCAGGCAACGTGGACACCTATACCATCAATTATACTGACAACACCACTTCCACCTTTACGGTAACCAACGGATTGGACGGTGCTGCGGCAGCGGCCGGTGTTGGCATTCAATCCATTACGAAGACGGGCACCTCCGGTCTGGAGGATACCTATACGATTACCTACACCAATGGTACCACCTCCACCTATACGGTAACCAACGGCGCGCCAGGTGCGGACGGTGCAAATGGCACCAATGGCACAAACGGCCAAGACGGCCAGGACGGTTTTTCGCCCACAGTGACCACCCTCACTGCCGGCGACAGCACTACAGTGACCATCACCGATGCCAGCGGCCCTCACACTTTTGTGGTGCGTAATGGGCAACAAGGCCCGCAAGGTCCTATCGGTCCTGCTGGTGCCAGCGGTAGTAACGGCACAAATGGTCAGGACGGTGTTTCACCCACAGTGACGACCCTCACAGCCGGAGACAGCACAACAGTGACTATCACGGATGCCAACGGCCCCCATACGTTTGTGCTACATAATGGACAACAGGGTCCGCAAGGTCCTATCGGTCCTGCTGGTACCAATGGCACTGACGGCACGAATGGTCAGGACGGACGTGGCATTCAAAGCATCTCGGGTCCTGTGACTAATGGCTTGGTGGACACCTATACTATTCATTATACCGACAACACCACCTCCACTTTCACGGTTACCAATGGTGCGGCGGGTGCACAGGGTCTTCAAGGTCAACAGGGTCCTCAAGGCCCGGCAGGTGTTTCCCCGACAGTGACGGCGGCCGCTTCAGGCTCCAACATCATCGTCACGGTGACGGACAGTGCGGGAACCCACGAATATACCATCCCGGTTTCCAGTGGCGGTGTTGCCCAGGTGAACGCCGACTGGAACGCCACCTCCGGTGTTGCGGAGATTCTAAACAAACCTGCTATCCCCGACATCAGCGGCCTGCAGCACAAGATCGACAGCTTGCAGAACCTTTTGAGCAATATCGCCAAAAGTACCTTTGTTTGCGGTGCAAGCAAGGTGAAAGACTATGACGGTAATGAATACAACACGTTGCAGTTGGGAGACCAGTGCTGGATGAGAGAGAACCTGCGTACCAAGCATTATAGCAACGGCACTCAGATACCGATGAGAACATCTATTTACGATAATGAACCAAATTGCTACTATCCTGGCAACGACAGTGCCAATTCCGCCCTATATGGTCTTTTGTACAACTGGTCTGCTGCAGTGAACGGAGCTACTTCCAGCAACACAAATCCAAGCAATGTGCAGGGTGTGTGTCCCGAGGGTTGGCACTTGCCCAGTAAGGCAGAGTGGACCCAACTTACAGATTATGTGGGCGGCCAGAGCCAATATGTGTGTGGGGACACTAACATCAATATCAGCAAGGCATTGTGCGCCACTACAGGGTGGGATAACACTGTGAGCAACTGTGTGCCGGGTGATAATCAAGAACTTAACAATGCAACAGGCTTCTCTGCCTACGGAGCTGGCTATTATAGAGGCAGCACAGGGGTTTTCAATATGGGAAAACTGACGGCTTTCTGGCTCTCTACTGTTGACGGAACAAATCCCTCAAGCGCAATAATGAACTTAGCCACAAGATATCCCTGGGTGACAACTTATCAAAGATACACGGGTATCTCGGTCCGCTGCTTGCACGACCCTCTATTCTCGGATAGTCAGATCAGATCTATGAATGAAGAATTGGAAGGTCTTCGGAATGCATTGAATAATTTGACTACGTCAGACTTTGTCTGTGGCAGATCCAAAGTGGCTGACTATGACGGCAACCAGTATGGTACAGTGAAACTGGGTACCCAGTGCTGGATGAGGGATAACCTGAGAAGCACACACTATACTAATGGCGATTCTATTGCACTTGGAACCGACACCTCTTCTGTTGTGGCCTATCGCTACAATCCTACCAATACCAGCAGTTATGTACCCACATACGGCTATCTTTACAACTGGTTGGCGGTAATACATAATGAAGAGGGACATGCCGGGAATATACAGGGCATCTGTCCGGAAGGCTGGCACATACCGACAAGGATAGAGTGGGATCAGTTGATCTCATATGTGAGTGGCCAGGACGAATATCTCTGTGGTGGAGCATCAGACAAATACCTCAAGGCATTGGCTGCTAATACAGGATGGAACTACAGTTCTTCATTATGCACACCGGGACAGGATATGTCATCGAACAACGCTACAGGTTTCGGATTGTTGCCTGGCGGAATGCTGACCAGGTTCAACTACAATTCCGGTACCGGCACGAATGGCGGCTATTGGAACCATAACGGTTCTGGTTACGTTGACCAGTGGCCGATGTCTTTCAGCAATACTACCTCTAAGATTACATTCGGAGGAGGCATTTCTTCATATTATTATAAGATTGAGGCTAGAACAGTACGTTGTCTGCGTGATGAGGCGGAAGAGGCCAATGTGTCTCCCTTGCAGATGTTGTGGTGGCAATTGTTGTCCCGTATCGACAGCCTGGAGAATCGCATCCGTGATTTAGAAGAAGGACAAAGCAGAATCTTTACGTGCGGCGACCAGATGAGAGATGTGGATGGCAATACGTATGGCACGCTGAAACTTGGCAACCAGTGCTGGATGAAGGAGAACCTGCGCACGAAACATTATGCTGACGGCACCTTCATAGACCTTGGAACCGACACCTCTTCCACTACGGCCTACCGGTATGTGCGTAACGATGATGAATCAAATGCAGCCCTTTACGGGTATTCGTATAATACGACTGCATTGTTCAAAGGAGTTGACCCCAGCACTGTCAATACAGGTGACGTGCAAGGAGTCTGTCCCGACGGTTGGCACCTGCCATCCTTGGCAGAATGGAATCAACTGCTTGACTATGTCAAAAGCCAAAGTGAGTACGTGTGCGGCAGCAATGCCAATAATATTGCAAAGGCCCTGGCCTCCAATACAGGATGGGGAACGAGTACCACTACTTGTGCCATCGGTAATGATTTGTCCACTAACAATGCCACTGGATTCAGTGTCGTGCCTGTACCCATTAAAACATATGCTGGCTATACCGGAACAAGCTACTACTCCTATTTTGCGACATCAACATATTATACTAATGGAATGTGTTGGGCTATTGGATTTAGTAATACCAGTGCTGTGGTCTATACGAATATCACTTATAGCCAATGGGGCTCTGAATATGTCCGTTGTGTGCGCGATGCCGTTGTGTCAGGTGCTGCTGTGCCTACGGCAGTGGATGTGCAGGCTATGATCAACAACAGTCTGGCATCGCTGCTAAACAGAATCGACAGTATGCAGAATGTGATCAACAGCCTCTCTCAACAACTCGGTGAGAACGAAGTGTGCGGCTTCATCACGGTTACGGACTATGACGGTAATGAGTACAACACAGTGAAACTCGGCAACCAATGCTGGCTAAAGGAAAACCTGCGGTCGGAGCATTATGCTGATGGTACGTCTATTACCCTTGGTAGCGACACCTCTACCACTACGGCCTACCGGTACTATCCAGGCAACTCAAGCGCGAATGTCCCCACCTACGGGTATTTGTACAACTGGCAGGCAGTGGTGAAAGGGGCTGCATCCTCCAATCTCAACCCCAGCGGTGTACAGGGTGTTTGTCCTAACGGTTGGCACGTGCCGAGCCAGGCAGAATGGAACCAATTGATGACTTATGTGCAAAGCCGAAGCGATTATACGTGCGGTGACAACAATATCAACATTGCCAAGGCATTGGCGGCACAAAGCGGTTGGGAATCAACTTCATTTGCTTGCAATGTAGGAAACGATCTTCCCACCAACAATGCCACTGGCTATTCTGCGCTTCCCGCAGGTTATTTTGATGGGCAATACAGGGAGTTTGGCCTCAGGGCCTATTTTGGTTCTTCGTATAAGCCTTCAATTTATGCTTACATTTTCGGTATGTATTATGGATCTCCTTCAGCGTTTATTACAACTTTCAAAAGTTATGTTGCAGCGCCCGTACGTTGTCTCCGCGATTAAAGACATACTGCTCATCCGATAAACTCACGCCCCGCATTGCCGGGGCGTTTTTTTTTGTTCTTGCCGTGCGCCGGTTTGGGCGATTTGCGATTTACGATTTGCGATTTACGATTTACGATGTGCGATGTGCGATGTGCGATTTACGATTTACGATTTACGAAAAAGATCTTAAGTCTCCGGTCTTAAGTCTCCGAGACATTGTAGAAAAAAAATTTATCAACATATTGTTCATAAAGAAAAAAGTGTATTTTTGCACGCTTTTTTGAAGTGAAATGCAAAAGCGTTTGCCAAAGATGAAGGCAAGGCTGTAACTACTTGATTTCACGGACTGTATTGAAATAGGGAAGGATTTGTGAGATGGGTTTTCTTATAGTTACGAATGATAGAATAGTGGCATTTTCCTCCGAAAAGTGCGCTATTTTTTTTTTTTTGATATAAACAATAAAAGTAATAAACAACAAAATTTTGTAGGGAATGAAAAAGATTAAAATTACACAAGTCAAGAGTTCGGTTGACAGACCTGTCCGCCAGAAAAGATCCTTAGAAGCATTAGGTTTGCGCAAAATGCACCAAACCGTTGAACACGAGGCCACGCCGCAAATCCTCGGTATCGTGGACTCCGTCAAACATCTCGTTTCTGTGACGGAAGAGTAATAAACCAGATTAATAACCTATTGAAATTATAGAAAGAATGAATTTACACAACTTAAAACCAGCAGAAAATTCAACACATAGAGAAAGAAGAATCGGTAGAGGCCAGGGCTCCGGCAAGGGCGGCACTTCCACCCGCGGTAACAAGGGCGCTCAGTCCCGTTCCGGCTACAGCCGCAAGATCGGTTTCGAAGGCGGTCAGATGCCTATCTACCGTATCCTGCCCAAGAGAGGTTTCAAGAACATCAACCGCGTGGAATACAACGCCATCAACGTGAGCACGCTGCAGAAACTGGCCGAGAAGAACATCACCGACATCAACCTCGAGGTGCTGGTCAACAACGGCCTTGCCAAGAAGAGCGACCTTATCGCCATCCTCGCCAAGGGCGAGCTCACGGCCAAGGTCAACGTGACGGCTGACAAGTTCTCCGCCAAGGCCAAGGAGGCCATCGAGAAAGTGGGCGGCACCGTCACCCTTCTCAACGCTCCCGCCGAGACCCCGGCAGAATAATTTCTAATTTAACCTTTCGTCTGCAATGAAAAAATTCATCGAAACTATAAAAAACATTTTCAGGATTGAAGACCTGAGAAAGAGAATCCTCTACACGCTCTTCATCATCCTGATATACCGTTTTGGTGCGCACGTGGTGCTCCCGGGTATCAACCCCGGCGGCCTCTCCGCGTTCACCAGCGCGGCCCAGAAGGGTCTGCTCGGTATGCTCGACCTCTTCTCCGGCGGCGCCTTCTCCAACGCCTCCATCTTCGCGTTGGGTATTATGCCGTACATCTCCGCATCCATTATCGTCCAATTGATGACGCTTGCGGTGCCCTATTTCCAGCGTCTCCAGAAGGAAGGCGAAAGCGGTCGTAAGAAAATCAACCAGATCACCCGTTATCTGACGGTGCTCGTGCTGGCCATCCAGGCTCCCGCCTACATCGCCCAGCTCACCAACCAGTTCCCCGGCGCCATCGCCCCCTCGATGCTCCAAACCCGCATCCTCGGCTTCTCGGCGTTCGCCATTGCCGCCTTCATCCTCCTCATCTCCGCCACCCTCTTCATTATGTGGCTCGGTGAGAGAATCACTGACAACGGCATCGGCAACGGTATCTCTATGATCATTATGATCGGTATCATCGCCCGTCTGCCCTACGCCCTCAAGGCTGAGTTCGTGGCTCGTATCAGTGAGATGAACGGTGGTCCGATCATCTTCATCATCGAGCTCGTCCTGATGATGGTCATCATCGGCGTCTGCATTATGCTCGTGCAAGGCACCCGCCGCGTGCCCGTCCAATACGCTAAGCGCGTGGTCGGCAACAAGCAGTACGGCGGTGTCCGCAACTATCTTCCCCTCAAGGTCAACGCTGCCGGCGTGATGCCTATCATCTTCGCCCAGGCTATTATGTTCATCCCCTTGACCTTCGTCAACATCTCCACGGAGACCACCTCCGGCTTCTGGAGCAGCTTCATCGACTATAACCGTCTCGGCTATAACGTGGTGTTCTTCCTGCTCATCGTCGCCTTCACCTACTTCTACACGGCCATCACCATCAACCCGCAGCAGATTGCGGAAGACCTGAAGAAGAACGGCGGCTTCATCCCCGGCACCAAGCCCGGCAAGCAGACCGCTGAGCTGATCGACACGATTATGTCCCGTATCACCCTGCCCGGTTCCATCTTCTTGGGTATCGTGGCCGTGCTGCCTGCCATCGTCCGCCACTTCGGCGTGAACCAGCAGTTCGCACAGTTCTTCGGCGGCACCTCCCTGCTCATTATGGTGGGCGTTGTGCTCGACACCCTCCAGCAGATTGAGAGCCACCTGCTGATGAGACATTACGACGGTTTGACCAAATCCGGTAGAATCAAAGGCCGTATGGGCGGCGTTTACGGAGGATAATCAATAATGACAATGTTCCGTAGGATCAAATATAAAAGCGAAGAGGACTTCGAGAAGCTGAGACAGAGCGCACACGTCGTGGCTGTCACGCTCGCCGAAGTGGCCAAGCACATACAGCCGGGCGTGCCCTTGCTGTACCTTGACCAGATTGGTGAGACCTGCATCCGCGACCATCACGCCGTTCCCTCCTTCAAGGGTTACGAGGGTTACCCCGCCTCTCTCTGCCTCTCCGTCAATGACGTCGTGGTGCACGGCATTCCCAAACAGGGCGATGTGCTCAAGGACGGTGACATCATCTCCGTCGATTGCGGTGCCCTGCTGAATGGCTTCCACGGCGACTTCGCCTACACCTTCGCCGTCGGCGAGATTTCCGAGGAGACGCGCCTCCTGCTGGAGCGCACCAAGGAGTCCCTGATGGAGGCCATCAAGGTTGCCAAGTCGGGCAACACGGTGGGCGACATCGGCCACACGGTGGAGTCCTATGTGGGACAGTTCAATTACGGCGTAGTACGCGAGCTCTGTGGCCACGGCATCGGCCGCGATATGCACGAGCGCCCCGACATCACCAACTACGGACGCCCCCACACGGGCGACCGCCTGCAGCCGGGAATGTGCATCTGCATCGAGCCGATGATCACCCTCGGATCGCGCAAGATCTATATGGAAAAGGACGGCTGGACCATCCGCACCCAGGACCACAAGCCCGCGGCACACTACGAACATCAAATGATCATCACCGACAAAGGCACGGAGGTCATATCGACCTACAAGCTTATCGGCGAAGTCATAGGCACGACAGAACTCTATTAAAAACACCACAATATGGCTAAGCAATCATCATTCGATTTGGACGGCATCGTGACGGAAGCGCTCGGAAACGGGCTCTACCGCGTGCAATTGGAAAGCGGGCACGAGATCATCGCCCACCTCTCCGGCAAGATGCGTCTGCATTACATCAAGATCCTGCCCGGCGACAAAGTGCAAGTGGCTATGTCACCCTATGACCTCACCAAAGGCCGCATCACCTTCCGCTACAAGGTGTGATCGGGCCGCAAGACAAACAACAAGAATTAATAAGTAACAATAAAATAAAAAATAGAACAATGAAAGTAAGAGCATCCGTTAAGAAAAGATCAGAAGACTGTATCGTGGTGAAACGCCACGGAGTGGTTTACGTGATTAACAAGAAGAACCCCAAGATGAAACAACGTCAAGGATAAAAATAATTATTAACTCAATAAAATCATAAAGTAATATGGCAAGAATTGCAGGTATTGATTTACCGAAAAACAAGCATGGCGAAATCGGTTTGACCTACATTTACGGAATCGGACGGAGCACTGCTCAAAAGATTCTGACGAAAGCCGGTATCAGCTGGGACAAGAAGGTAAATGAATGGAACGACGACGAGTTGGCAGTAATCCGTGGATTGGTTAACGAACTCAAGGTGGAAGGACCGCTCAGATCCGAAGAGCAGATGAACATCAAACGTTTGATGGATATCGGTTGCTACAGAGGCATTCGTCACCGTTTGGGTTTACCGGTGCGTGGTCAAAGCACCAAGAACAACGCCCGTACTCGTAAGGGCCGCAAGAAAACTGTTGCTAACAAGAAGAAAGCGACCAAGTAGTTATTAATCAATTACGGATAGAGAAAAATATAATTATGGCAAAGAATACAAAAACATCCAAGAAGAAAGTTGTCAGAATCGATGCTTCTGGTAAAGCATTCATCTATGCTTCTTTCAATAATGTCATTGTTTCCCTTACCAACAACGACGGTCAGGTGATCTCCTGGTCTTCCGCCGGTAAGATGGGATACAGAGGATCCAAGAAGAACACGCCGTACGCAGCCCAGATGGTCGCCCAGGATTGTGCCAAGGTGGCTTACGATCTCGGTTTGCGCAAGGTGAAGGTTTATGTTAAGGGCCCCGGACAAGGCCGCGAATCCGCCATCCGCTCCATCAACACGACGGGCATTATGGTGGAGGAGATCACCGACGTGACTCCGCTTCCGCACAATGGCTGCCGTCCTCCGAAGCACAGAAGAGTATAATTTGAGAATTTAACAGTTTAAACAATAGAAAATTTAGAATTATGGCAAGATATACAGGCCCCAAAACCAAAATCGCTAGAAAATTCAAGGAACCCATCTACGGTCCCGACAAGTATTTTGAAAGACGCAACTACGCGCCCGGTCAGCACGGTCAGTCCAGAAGACGTTCCAAACTCTCCGAGTACGGTATGCAGTTGCAGGAGAAGCAGAAAGCCAAATACACGTACGGCATCCTCGAGCGCCAGTTCCGTAAGATCTTCCGTCTCGCCGCCAGCCGTAAGGGTGTCACCGGCCAGAACTTGATGCAGCTCATCGAGTCCCGCCTCGACAATGTGGTGTATCGTCTGAACATTGCGCCCTCCCGCGCCGCTGCCCGTCAGCTCGTCAGCCACCGCCACATCTCCGTGAACGGCCAAATCTGCAACATCCCCTCCCGTCTGCTGGTTCCCGGCGACACCGTGGAGGTCCGCGAACGCTCCCAGGCCCTCGAAATTGTCACCAACTCCCTCAACGGCAAGGCTATGAATCATCCTTGGCTCGAATGGGACGGCAATATGATGGTCGGTAAGTTTATGCAGTACCCGCAGCGCGAGGAAATCCCTGAGACTATCAACGAGCAGGCAATCGTCGAGTTGTACTCCAAATAGTGATCAGTGATTAGTGAACAGTGATCAGAACAGAGAACCTTACCGGATCACAGTTCACAGCTCACAGTTCACACCACATTAATTACAGATCACAAATTAAAACACAAAACAATGGCAATTTTAACATTCCAAAAACCCGATAAGGTCATAATGAACGAGGCCGACGATTTTCGCGGCTTATTCGAATTTCGTCCTCTGCAACAGGGTTACGGCGTCACCATCGGCAACGCCCTGCGCCGTGTCCTGCTCTCCTCCTTGGAGGGCTATGCCATTACGTCCTTGAAGATCCAAGGCGTCTCCCAGGAATTCTCCTCTATTCCTGGCGTGATGGAAGATGTTATCGACATCGTCCTGAACCTCAAGCAGATCCGCTTCAAGAACAAGGTGGAGAACAACAACGCTGAAAAAGCCACGATCGTCATCTCCGGTCAGGAGACTTTCAAGGCTGGCGATATGAACCGCTTCCTCAACTTCTTCCAGGTGCTTAACACCGAGCAGCTCATCTGCCGTATGGATCCCTCCGTCATCCTGACGATGGACATCACCATCGACAAGGGCCGCGGCTATGTGCCCGCTGAGGACAACCGCACCCTGCACGAGGGCATCGACGTCATCGCGCTCGACTCCATCCACACCCCCATCAAGAACGTCAAGTACGTGATTGAGCCCTACCGTGTGGAGCAGAAGACCGACTTCGAAAAACTCATCCTCGAGGTGGAGACCGACGGTTCCATCCATCCCAAGGATGCCCTCAAGGAAGCTGCCAAGATTCTCATCCAGCACTTCGCACTCTTCTCCGACGAGAAGATCACGCTCGACGCTCCCGAAGAGACCGAGACCGTGGAGAGCAACGACGAGGATTCTATGCTCATCCGTCAGATCCTCAAGACCAAGCTCATCGATATGGACCTCTCCGTCCGTGCCATCAACTGCTTGAAGTCCGCTGAGATCGAGACCCTCGGTGACCTGGTGGCCATCCACAAGACCGACCTCCTCAAATTCCGCAACTTCGGTAAGAAGTCACTCGCAGAACTCGAGGAACTGGTGAAATCCAAAGGCTTGGATTTCGGTATGAATATTTCAAAATATAACTTAGATAACGATTAAGAACAATGAGACACGCTAAAAGAATCAACCACTTAGGAAGAACGGACGCCCATAGAAAAGCGATGTTGTCCAATATGGCTACGTCCCTCATTATGCATAAGCGCATTAACACCACCCTGGCCAAGGCCAAGGAGTTGAGAAAATATGTCGAGCCGATGGTGACCCGCAGCAAAAACGACACCACTCACTCCAGACGTATGGTTTTCGCCCTTCTGCATAACAAGTATGCCGTCACGGAACTTTTCCGCGAGATCGCCCCGAAGGTTGCTAACCGTCCCGGCGGTTACACCCGTATCCTCAAGACTGGCTTCCGCAAGGGAGACAACGCAGAGATGTGTATGATCGAGTTCGTGGATTACAACGAGACCTACACCGTCGAGTCCGGCAAGAAGAAGAGCACGCGCACCCGTCGTAGCAGCAAGAAATCCGCTGCTCCCGCCGCTGAGCCCGTTGCTGAAGCTGCCGTCGAGACCCCGGCTGAGGAGACCGCTCCCGCCGCTGAATAATTTGCAATACCCTTATTACGATATGATGAAGGCCACCCGCGAGGTGGCCTTTTTTGTTTAGTAGTGCCTCAACTCCTCCGGCTCGAAATGGAAAACGGAGACTCTGATGCCGCGTTCGTCCCCGTCCAACAGGAACCAGGGGTTTTGGAAGGGATGGGTGGCGTTGCGCACGATGTGGATGTCGCGGGCGGGCGTGTTGCCCTCCACACACATGATGGCCACCTTCCCCGCTTTGTTTTTCGCCACATCCACCACCATTATGGCGTGACCGTACTGGTGGCCGTCGCGCGCCGGATACACCAGCACGTCGCCCGGCTGCACCTCCTGGATGGGCCTGGGCTCCGTCTCGTGGTACAGCGAGAAAGTGTTACACACATCATATACCTTCTTTAAGAAAAGCTCGAAATTGGCCCTGCTTTTTCCACCTTGGTATTGCATCGTCCGGTGGTTGACATCGGTGAAGCGAATGTCGCTATAGCGCCCTGTCTTGTACAGATATTCGGCCCGGAGTCTCATCGTTACGTCTGCGCACTGCTCGGCGTTGGAGAGCAAGGGCATATTCACCACCGCCGTCGAGAGCCACTGGTAGTTGGCCTCGCCGCCGGTGTAGAGCTGCACTTTGCTGCCTTTGGGCTTCAACGGCAATGCGCGAAGATAGGTGGTGTAATCGCCCGCTTGTGCCGGAACGCGTTTGTAACCGATGGGCGCGGGGATGTCGCCCACACACGAGGCGTTCCATTTATTGCTCGTATCCGTGGATTTCATCCACCGGAGCCAAACGCCTCCGGCCAGCACAATGCCGAGAAGTACGAGTAGAAGTACAATCCGCCAGGGTTTTCTTTTTTTCATTTTTGATTATATCACCGTAATCTTCTTGTACCTGATCCGTTTGGGCGTAACGTTGCCGAGGCGCATCTTCTTGTTCTCCTCATATTCGGTGTAGCCGCCCTCGAAGAAATATACCTGCGAGTCGCCCTCGAAAGCGAGGATGTGGGTGCAGATGCGGTCGAGGAACCAACGGTCGTGGGAGATGACCACGGCACAGCCCGCGAAGTTCTCCAAGCCCTCCTCCAACGCGCGCAACGTGTTGACGTCGATGTCGTTGGTGGGCTCGTCCAAAAGCAGCACATTGGCCTCCGACTTCAGGGTCAGGGCCAGGTGCAAACGGTTGCGCTCACCGCCGGAGAGCACGCCGGCCTTCTTGTTCTGCTCAGTGCCGCTGAAGTTGAAACGCGACAGGTAGGCGCGCGAGTTGATGAGGCGCCCGCCCATCATAATCTGCTCGTTGCCCTCCGAGACCACTTCCCAGACGCTCTTCTCCGGGTCGATGACGGTGTGTTGCTGATCAATGTAGCCCACCTTGACAGTCTCGCCCACCTTGAAGTCGCCGCTGTCGGGCTGCTCCAAGCCCATAATGAGGCGGAAGAGGGTGGTTTTGCCGGCACCGTTGGGCCCGATGACGCCCACGATGCCATTGGGCGGCAGGTTGAAGTTGAGGTCTTCGAAGAGCAGTTTGTCGCCGAAGGCCTTGCGCACGTGCTGGGCCTCGATGACGACATTGCCCAAACGCGGACCATTGGGTATAAAGATCTGCAGCGTCTCCTCTTTCTCCTTGACATCCTCGTTGAGGAGCTTGTCGTAGGCGTTCAGACGGGCTTTCGACTTGGCGTGGCGCGCTTTCGGGGCCATACGCACCCATTCCAGCTCTCGCTCGAGGGTCTTCATACGTTTGCTCTCCTGCTTCTGCTCCATCGCGAGGCGGTTGGATTTCTGCTCCAGCCAGGAACTATAGTTGCCCTGCCAGGGGATGCCCTCGCCGCGGTCGAGTTCGAGGATCCAGCCGGCCACGTGGTCGAGGAAGTAGCGATCGTGGGTCACGGCGATGACGGTGCCCTTATATTGTTGCAGGTGGGCCTCCAGCCACTCCACCGACTCGGCGTCGAGGTGGTTGGTGGGCTCGTCCAGCAGGAGGATGTCGGGTTCAGTGAGCAGCAGGCGGCAGAGGGCCACGCGGCGCCGCTCGCCTCCGGAGAGGTGCTTCACCGGCGTGTCGCCGTCGGGACAGCGCAGCGCGTCCATAGCGCGTTCCAGTTTGGAGTCGAGTTCCCAGGCGTCGTATTGGTCGATGAGCTCGGTGAGCTCGCCCTGCCGCTCGATGAGCTTGTTCATCTCGTCGTCGCTCATTGGCTCTGCAAATTTCATATTCACCTCCTCGTATTCCTTCAGCACATCCACGATCTTCTGCACGCCCTGCTGCACCACCTCCTTGACAGTGAGCGTGTCGTCGAGCTGCGGTTCCTGCGGCAGATAGCCGATGGAATAGCCGGGCGCGAAGACCACCTCGCCCTGATAGGACTTGTCGAGGCCGGCGATGATCTTCAACAGCGTGGATTTGCCCGCGCCGTTGAGGCCCAGGACGCCGATTTTCGCTCCGTAGAAGAAGGAAAGGTAGATGTTCTTGAGGATTTGTCGTTGCGGCGGAATCGTCTTGCTGACGTTCACCATCGAGAATATGATTTTCTTGTCGTCTGCCATAAGGATGAAGTTTTAGAATGAGGGTGCAAAGTTACGATTTTTTTGTTTGTCAGTAAACAGTGATTAGTGATCAGTGAACAGTAGAGACGTGACATTGTCGCGTCTCCGAAACTAAGAAGTTAAGAAATTAATTGGGTGTGTCTGCTTGTGGCAGAGGTTGTGGCTTCACTCCGCGATTCAGCCCGTTAGGGCTGAAGGGCTTGGTAGAAAAAAATGCCCGCACACGAACGGTCGCACGCCGTAGGTGTGCGGGCAAAAAGAGGCATTGCGAAGGCCTGAAAATGAGCGTTAAATGTTGTATGTGAGGAAGCTGTGCGACTACGTGTTTTCCGGTTTCTCGCGCCTGACGGTGTGTTTGAGTTTCAGCATCGCCAGGTTGAGTTCCAGAGTGGTTTCGCTGCTTTGCACCGGCATCACGTCGTTGAGCAGGTCGTCCACCAATTGGCCGCCCCGTTTCAGCAGCGACTCCTGTTGAGGCTTGTCGCCCTCATGCTGTGGAATCTCGTTCATTACCCGCGTCAGTTCCCTGAGTTTGGCGTATGCTTCCACGATGGCGATGGTTGTTTCCACCGCTTTCGGACTCTTCAAGATAGTGGCCAGCATATAGAGGCCCTTACGCCATACAATTCCGCCACGTCGGCGTCGATGATTACTTGCTGTCCGCGCAGGGAGATCATTCTGTTTTCTACTTCGATAATGTTTGTCATACGGTCATTGGTTTTATATTGTTGTTGTTTTGTAACAAAACACGATTAACTCTCCTCATCCGGGCGGATGAAACCGATGGGTCTGGACGGGATAGACTCTGAGTCGTTTGATTCCTGCAATTCGGACAATGCCGTGCTGATGGCATCCAGTTGGGCTCGCGTGATCTCGTTGATGTCATTTTGCGCTGATAGAATCTCATCGACCTCTGTTCTAAGATCTTCAATCTGTTTCCTTAATTCGATATAGGTCGCGGCAAGCGGCATTTCCGCCAAATGACGGTAGCAGACAAATGCACGCATTATTTTTCGGTTTGCATAAATGGCTACTTCAGACCTTAATACGCTGCTAAGCATAGCCACGCCAATTTCTGTGAAAGCATAGGGTTGGAAACGTTGCTTTTGGACTTGTCTTGCGGTCACATTTTGTGACCGCAAAGTTGTAATATTCTGATTGTCAACAATGTTTATATTAGTAATCTTAACTTTTACCTCACGCCATTCTTCTTTCGTAAGTTGAAACATAAATTCTTCGCCTTCAAAACGTTTAGCATTTCTTTTAACCGCTTGATTTAATGTTTTTGTCTCCACGTGATACAGACGTGCGAGGTCGAAGTCAAGCATCACGCGCTGACCGCGGATGACGTGGATGAGATCTTGGATGTTGTCAAGTTGTTCCATAAATGTTTCTTTTTTAAATTTTGATAAAGGGCATTGCGAAGGCCTTAAAATGAGCGTTAAGTGTTGTCAGAGAGGAGTTCTCGCGGCTACGTGTTTTCCGGCTTCTCCCGTCTGACGGTATGTTTGAGTTTCAGCATCGCCAGGTTGAGTTCCAGGGTGGTTTCGCTGCTTTGCACCGGCATCACGTCGTTGAGCAGGTCGTCCACCAATTGGCCGCCCCGCTTCAGCAGCGACTCCTGTTGGGTCTTGTCGCCCTCGTGCTGCGGAATCTCGCTCATTACCCGCGTCAGTTCCCTGAGTTTGGCGTACGCCTCCACGATGGCGATGGTAGTATCCGTCGCCTTCTGACTCTTCAGGATGGTGGCCAGCATATAGAGGCCCTTCTCGGTGAAAGCTTTTAGTGGTGCAGGTGAATAGAGCAGATTGCCGAGGTTATCAAAAATTTTGATAACCTCATCTTTTTCTCTCTTGTCAAGTTCCAAAATATATCCATTGGGAAACTTGTTAGGGTTGTTCTTAATAGCCTGATTGACTTCTCTCGTTTCCACGCCATAGAGTTCTGCAACGTGGTTGGCTAATATTACTTGCTGTCCGCGCAGGGCGATCATTCTGTTTTCAACTTCGATAATGTTTGTCATATTATTGTTGTTTATATTGTTAATGAATTTGCAACAAAGATATAATTTTCACAGGTGCTTGTCAAGTGCTTCGCAAAAATTCTTTTCGACTAATAATTAGATTGTTGTAAAATTGTATTAACAATTACATATTTTAATTGTTAATTTTTGAATTTCATTTCGGAGAAAATGGGGCGTTGGGACGCGAAACCGCTCTGTTTTTAGCACAGAATGGCTGGAAGCAGTTGGCCTTATGGGGAGTTAAGAAACTAAGAAACTAAGAAACTAAGGAATTAAGAAATTATGGGGTATAATAGCATAAGGACGAGGTTCGAACAATCGCTTCGATATTCAACCCGTTAGGGCTGAAGGTGTTAAGAGAATAAGGAATTAAGTGGGCGTGTCTGCTTGTGACAGAGGTTGTGGCTTACCTCCCTGATTCAGCCCGTCAGGGCTGAAGGGCTCGGTAGAAAACGAATCCCCGCGCGCGAACGGTCGCACGCCGTAGGTGTGCGGGCATTTTTTTTGCGTAAGGGGACGATTAATTAAAAAAAATTATTATTTTTGCAGCGCAAACCAAAGAAGGATTTTAGCTGTTGGGATGGTTTGCAGACATAGTATAAAGGCGTTTATTGACGCTTTGTGGCGGTCATTTTGAAACTTCGCAACTTTCACATTTCCAAACCGCACAAAGTAACAATGAATGTTCTCGTGATGTGTATAATTACTGTATCCAATCCATACAGGCAATTTGCATACACAGCGTGGACTTCAAGTTGCTTGTTATGTTTTGGATAGGGCATTGCGAAGGCCTCAAAATGAGCGTGACGAGCCAATAAGGACTCCACGCTTTTTTTGTTGTGTCCTGTTCCGTCGGGAGTTGCGAGCAGGGATATAAACAATAATCGCAATGAATAGAGCGAAACCTTACAAAATCTTATTTGTGTTGGCCGTAATGGTGGCTGGCGGAATCTGTATGTTGTTGCCGGATAAGAATGCGATGCCAGTGGCAAGCATGAACGGAGTTGTGCAAGACAGTAACCCCCAATCAGATACTGTATCTTTTATCTCGTCAGATTCTAATATAGTAGAATAGGCCGGTATCAGTCTAATCCTATCCTATCCTTTTTCTCTGAAAACACAAAGAAGTCCTTTTGGTGAAAGGAATCTTATTTCAGAGATAACGGAACGTCCATTTAAAATATGGGCATCCTTAATGATATGGATGTGACGATACGACCAGATGAAGTGGAATTACTTAATAATAAGTATATGTAACAACTTAATTCTTTTACTATGGCTATCAATTTACAGAAAGGCCAACGCATTGAAATAGGCCTGCAGAAGGTCGGCGTTGGATTGGGATGGGACCCAAACGAAGGTACAGGTTTCGACTTTGACCTGGATGCATCGGCATTCATGCTGGGCGAAAACAAGAAACTCCCGCAGGACGAGTATTTCGTATTCTATAATAACAAAATATCACCCGATGGTGCAGTTGAAGCTGGTGATGATGACCTTACCGGGGGCAATAGCGATGGTGGAGATGATGAAACCCTGATGGTAGACCTCACAAAAGTGTCTCCCAAAATCAGTGAAATTGTCTTTACGGTGACCATCCACGAGTGGGATAAACGCAAACAGAACTTTGGTCAAGTTCGCAATTCCTATATCCGTATTTACAATGCTATTACCGACGAGGAAATAGCCAAATATGAACTTGATGAGGACTTCTCCATTGAGACCGCTGTCGAGTTTGGACGACTCTATCGTCGTAATGGCGAATGGAAGTTTGAAGCAATGGGAATTGGCTACAAAGGCGGTTTGCAGTATTTTGTTGACAAATACGTCGGATAAAAAGAACTTGTATTATGGCAATAAACTTGGTAAAAGGTCAACGAATAGACATCGGCTTATCAAAGTTGATTGTTGAATTAGGTTGGAAGGTGAATTCCCAAGCTGTTCCTCCATATGATTTGGACGCCTCAACGTTTCTGTTAACTGAATCAAATGAAATAGCACATGAGGTTGACTTTGTTTTCTATGGCTCCCCTAAGAAAATTAAAGTACAAACAGACGACGGAGAGGCAGAACGTCCCATCTCTAACGATAATAGCGTATTAGGATCCATTGATGATTTGGGTGATGACGATGATAATTCTGGCGAAGGTAAGGAGGAAATTGAAGTAGATTTGACCAAAACGGACTCGAAAATTCAATCAATCCTGTTTACAGCAAGCATTTATTGGAGTCCATCAGATGCAAATGCCCCCAAACTTGCTCCCCGTGTAAAATACAATTTTGGCCAAGTAAGGGATTCTTACATCCTTATAAAAAACTCAATTACAGGAGAAGAACTTTGCAAATATGAACTTGACGAAGATTTCTCTACTGTAAAAGGTGTTGAATTTGGACGCCTATATAGACGCAATGGTAGTTGGAAATTTGAAGCTGTGGGAATTGGATACGCAGATGGTCTAGAACCCATTTGCAAAAAATACGCTTCAAAATTTATGGAGGGAACTAAATAGCAAATCTATGTCAATACGATTAGAGAAATCAGGCGACCAACATCGCATCAATCTGGATAAGGGGAACTCCTCTTTCAATGGGGAGATCAAGATTAACCTCGACTGGTCAAAAGGTGGTGGAGGCTTCTTTAAACGACTCCTTGGTGGAGACATCGATCTCGACCTTGGATGTTTCTACGAACTTCGTAACGGCAAAAAACAATTGATTGACGGTCTGCAGTTTGCCCATGGACAAGGAGGTCCGCGTACAATGCAAACTCGACAAGGTTGCTACAATAAAGAGCCATACATCTGGCACAAGGGTGACGATCGTGGTGGTGGTGCTGAGTCAGGAGAAACCATTCTTGTGAATCCTACCCATATTAATGATCTCAAACGGATCATTGTTTACACATTCATCTATGAAGGTGCCGCCAAATGGGCAGAGACAAATGCTGTAGTGAAGGTTAGTGTGCCTGGTAATGAAGATGTGATTGTCGAGATGGGTGCACAAACTGACAACCGAAAGTTCTGTGCCATTGCAGAGTTGGATTTTGACGGGAACAATTCTATTATGGTAAAGAAACTCGTCACCTTCCACGACGGACACGAATCGTGCGACAAAACTTACAAATGGGGATTTAAGTATCACGCTGGAACTAAATAAACAAGTAACAATATGGCAATACGATTAGAAAAAGGTCAGCGAATCAACCTTGAAAAGACAAATGGTTCGAAACTCACCAACTTCTGTGTTGGTTGTAACTGGGGCGCCATCACTGAAAAGCGCTTCTTCGGTTTGGTTGACAAAGTTGTGGATGTGGATCTTGACTTAAGTTGTCTTTTGTTTGATTTAGAGGGCAATGTTGTTGATCATATTTGGTCGCCTCTTTACAACTTAAGCAAGGCAAAACTGCCCCAGGGCAAATTTGACTCTAATGACCGTGCTTTACATCATACAGGCGATGATTTGACCGGTGACCAAAATGGGGATGATGGTCTTGACAATGAAATAATTACAGTTGATTTGTCACGTGTCAATACTAATGTTAATTCTATTGTCTTTTTTCTGAATATTTATAATAACGACGAGTATCAAGGGGATTTTTCTGGCGTGCCTTACGCATCTATCCGTATGTATGAAGGAACTCCCACAAAGGTAAGAGAGGTCTTTGCCCAATATGATGTTGCAACAAGAACTGATTGTGTGGGCAAAAGAGCTTTGGTGATGGGTAAATTGTATCGTCGCAATGGAGAATGGAAGTTTGCCGCTATTGGTGACGCTTTTGAAGACCGTTCCATTGTTTTCACTATTGTTCGTGTAGCAAGAGATTATTCAAAATAAAACCTTAGTTATGAGAAGATTACCCGTTTATTTGCTTCTTGACACATCAGGTTCTATGTTTGGGGAACCGATTGAAGCCGTGAAAAATGGAGTGCAGGTGCTTGTGTCAACACTGCGCTCTGATCCGTATGCGCTTGAAACAGCATACTTGAGTGTTATAACCTTTAATTCCTCTGCACAGCAGGTTACGCCTCTTACAGAACTCTCCGCATTCCAACAGCCCAACTTTGAGGCAAGTGGTTGCACAGCCTTGGGAGAGGCATTGTCTCTTTTGGCAAACAAGGTTGATGCAGAAGTTGTAAAGACGACAACGGAAGTAAAAGGCGATTGGAAGCCTTTGGTTTTTATAATGACCGATGGGGAACCTACCGACGACCTAAATAAGGGACTTGCCGAGTTTAAAAAACGTAAGTTCGGTATGGTGGTTGCTTGTGCAGCTGGACAAGGTGCCAATACAGACACATTGAAGAAAATAACTGAATGTGTTGTGCAGCTTGATACTGCTGATAGTGCAACAATCAAGTCATTTTTCAAATGGGTCTCGGCATCTGTGAGCACCGGCAGCCAAAAGGTTGAAGATGCTGGTGTGGAAGTGACCGGTTTGAATGAATTGCCGCCGCCGCCACCAGAGGTGAACATCGTAGTCTAATTAAATTAAGCCCATTTATATTACCGTATGACTGACCTACAAGAACTGAAGAAAAAAATCTTTAGTGACGGTTTTCTTCATGAAGAGGAAATCCGTTTGCTCAAGAGTGTCATTTCTGAGGATGGAATGTCACGAGAAAAAGGTGATTTTCTTTTTGAATTAAAAGACACAATAAGTCTTTCAAAACAATCAGCAGCTTTCAAAGACCTGTTTGTTGAGTCGATAACAAATCTTCTGCTTGAGGATGAAATAAGCCCCGGAGAAATAGATGAAAGCGAAGCCAAGTGGCTGCGCGCTAAGATTCAAAGAAAAGGATATTTCGATAAAACAGATCATCGTCTGTTGGCAAATCTGAGAACAAAGTCCATTAACTTTCCTAATGAACTTAATTATAAGACAAAAGGGGTTAGATTATTCGAAACTGTGCTTTATTCATCACGGTTTCTTACGATTCTTTCTGTCGTAGGGTCTTTGCTTGCGGCTTTAGCCTTGTTTATTAAAGGCTCTGTACAGGTTGTCGATGGACTAGTATTATTCTTTTCTGAGATGAGAGGACATACATGGGAGCATGGCTTTGGACATACGGAGATGTTGGTTGAAGTGTTTGTTTCCACTGTGGACTTGTATTTGTTTGCAATGGTGCTGATAATATTCGGTGTAGGCATATATGAGTTATTTATCAGCAAGATAGATCCTATAGAAAGGAGGGTGGACAATCGTCCGTCATGGCTTCAAATAACGAGCATTGACGATTTAAAAGCCGCATTAGGAAAGGTAATTCTAATGATTTTGATTGTGTCATTTTTCAGGCATACACTGACTATATCTTATGACAGCCCTATCGCATTGCTTTACCTGTCTATTGGAATTATCTTAATAGCTGCATCATTGTATTTGGCTCATAGTCATAAAATAGAACATAACAAAAAAGAGAAAAAAACAGAAAAAGGACAATAATACAAAATGGCAAGGAGATTACCAGTATATTTGTTGATTGACACATCGGGATCTATGCGAGGAGAACCTATTGAGTCAGTAAAAGTAGGAATTGAATCAATGCTTTCAAGCCTACGCCAAGAACCATACGCCTTAGAGTCTGTAAATATTAGCATTATCACCTATAATCGGGAAGTGAAGGTGCTTGCCCCATTAACCCCGCTGGAAGACTTTCAGCTACCAGAGATAATTTGTCCCGAATCAGGACCGACTCATACAGGTGCAGCGTTGGAACTTCTATGCGGACAAGTTGATGCTGAAGTGCGGTTGAGTACCCCTGAACGCAAGGGTGACTGGATGCCATTGATGTTTCTATTGACGGATGGAAAACCTTCAGATATTCAAGTGTACAACACTGTAATCCCTGAGATTAAGAAACGCCACTTTGCCAGTATTGTGGCTTGTGCTGCCGGTATGCACGCCAAAACGGAACCACTCAAGCAATTAACTGACCAAGTTTTTGCTCTTGATACACTTGATAGCGCATCTTTTAAGAAATTCTTTCAATGGGTGTCGGCTTCTATTGAGATAGGTAACAAAAGTGTCGGTGCAACCGACAAGCTGGAGTTGCCACCTCCACCAGAAGAAGTGAATGTGATAGTTTAAACAAAAAGATTATGAGACGTTTACCGATTTATTTCCTTGTAGATGTGTCCGAATCAATGGTTGGCACACCGATTGAACAGGTCCAAGATGGTATGGCCACCATTATTAATGAACTGAGAATGGACCCGTATGCATTGGAAACAGCTTTTGTTTCCGTAATTGTCTTTGCTGGTAAAGCGAAAATGTTGTCTCCGTTGCAGGAATTGTATAAATTCTATCCTCCAAAATTCCCCATAGGTGGTGGCACATCACTTGGATGTGCTCTCAACTTTCTAATGGATGAAATGGACCGCTCATTGCAGAAAACTACATCTGAGGTGAAAGGGGATTGGAAACCTATAATTTTCCTTTTCACAGATGGCAATCCAACAGACAATGTTGACAATGCTTTTGCCCGATGGAATAGTCATTACCGCCGGCATTGCAATCTGGTAGTTGTATCTATTGGTGACAATGTGAATACCCAGATGATGGGAAAAATATCTGACAATGTACTTCGTCTCACAGATACTGATGTGCAATCTTTCAAAGCATTTTTCGAATGGGTGACAGCATCTATTAAAACTTCAAGCGTATCTGTAACAGATTCTGGAGTTGATGATTTGAAACTTGCACCTACTGAGGGGATAAATTTGGAGAAAGTGGACACAAATAAATTTTGTAAGATAGATGAACATTTCGTGGTCCTTTTAGCAAAATGCCAGAATACTCACAAAACGTATCTGGTTAAATATGCGAGAAGTTCGCGGCCTTCTGAGTTTGTACCCTATGATGTTTCGTTTTTCAAATTAGTAGGAGCATACCCCATTGACGAGACTTCATATATGGCATTGTCTGATGAAACACAATCCAATAGAAAAATTAACACTGAAGAATTGCGAGGAATGCCAACCTGCCCTTGCTGTGGCAATCAATTGGGAGTGGTTATATGTGAATGCGGTAACATTTTCTGTGTTGGTGAAGATTCTCATAACAAATGTCCTTGGTGCGGAATGGAAGGAAACTTGGGAAGTATCGGTAATGGAGGCATTGATATAACCCGAACCCGTGGATAAGTAATTTGAGTTTGATATGGACATACTAAACGAAAAAATATACAATGTTCTGGCTGCTATGCAAATTGAATGCACGGAGGCGGAAGTGAATGACTTTGCAAGCTTTGTCTTGCGAAAATTATGGGGACAATACGAAAAAGAATGTATGGATCAAAGAATTATAATTGAGAATCAGGTGAAAAATCTTCAAATTGCAATACCCAATGGTACAGTCGGCAAGGAATACGAAACGTTATTCAAAATCCCTTCTGATTTAGTCGATGATTTTTGGTTGGAGGGATTGGAAGATTCAGGACTTGCCTGTACAGTGGCCGAAGATAATACTTGCCAGATTGTTGGGACGCCAACCAACGCAGGCACTTTTGATATTGTTTTGTCTTATAAATATAAAGGCTGGATAGATGGTAAACCAATTCTAAAGAGGAAGTTTACCATAGCAATCAACCCCGATCCCAAAACACTTTGGAAGAATATTCCAACATCTGAGGATGTTGAGTATTATCAGCCAGATCACGACTCGGCATACGTAAAAGTGGAAGCAAAAAATGGTGAACCTCAAAAAGATATTGTTGCTGCTAGTCAACGCGGACGCTCACACGCCCACGAAGGGAACTCTCGTGATGACCATTTTCGAGTGGAATATCTTGAAGAAAGTGGATGGTACGTAATGGCTGTTGCTGACGGAGCCGGAAGTGCCAAATATTCCAGGAAGGGTTCTTCATTAGCTTGCGACACTTCTGTGGAACATTGTAAAGAGTATTTTGGCGATGAAAAGAAATTAGCGGATTTTGAAGAATATATTACAACATACAATGGGGATAAGGAAGATGCGGAATACAGGAAAATGCTAGGCGATATCATTCATGAACTTGTCGGCAATGCGGCGTTTAAATCATATAAGGCAATAGAAGCAGAGTCTATCGCAAAAGGCGCCCCAATTAAAAATTATGCAACCACCTTGTTGCTTGCTGTGTGCAAAAAGTTTGACTTCGGATGGTTCGTTGCCTCCTTTTGGGTAGGCGACGGGGCTATGTGTATTTATGACAAAGAACGTCAATATTTCAAACTTCTAGGCACACCGGATGAGGGAGAGTTCGCTGGGCAGACGCGTTTCCTGACAATGCCTGAAATATTCCGTGATGCGACATCCTTCTATGGAAGATTAAAATTCTCCATTGAACAAGACTTCACCGCCTTGATGCTGATGACCGATGGCGTTTCGGACCCGATGTTTGAAACGGATTCCAATCTGAATAAAATAGAAAAATGGAATGCCCTTTGGGAAAACATTACAAAAGAAGTTGAACTGATTGATGATAACTCAGAATCACAATTCCAATTGTTGAAATGGTTGGATTTCTGGTCGCAAGGCAACCACGATGACAGAACAATAGCAATACTTTATTGATTATGGCACAGATAGTTCGATTAACAGCTTTAGATGGCTCTTCTGTGGAGTTTATCGACGAAGTCATTGGTTCAGGTGCTATGAAGGATGTATATTTTAGCCCTGATAAGAGTTATGTGGTTGGATTTTTTCGTAAACCGCAGGATGCTAATACCAAAGATCGTCTGCAAAACATCACAGGAGTTTATCGAGAGCGTATTTTCAATCAGGTAGGCGGGGAGTATTGGAAAAATCTATTTTGCTGGCCAGAGAAACTGGTTGAATGGAATGGTAAGCTGGGGATTGTTTGCCCAACATACCAGAAACATTTTTTCTTCTCTTCCGGGCCTTTCAAGGGTAAAGAAAAAGAAGGGAAATGGTTCGCTTCTGCACATTTGCGTAACAAGTTTTTACCTATAGATCAAAAAGGTAATTGGCTGACACACTTTCATATGTGCATACAGATTGCACGTGCAGTAAAAAGGCTTCATGCTGCTGGATTAGCACATTCCGACCTTTCATACAAGAATGTACTCGTCGACCCTGTCACGGGTAAGGCATCGGTAATAGATTGCGATGGGTTAGTTGTGCCAGGCAAATACCCTCCTGATGTCGTCGGCACTCCAGACTTTATTGCCCCAGAGGTCTTACAAACGAAGAATCTTCCATTAAACGACCCTAAACGCAAACTGCCGTCAATTGCCACAGACAGACACGCTTTGGCTGTACTAATATATATGTACTTGCTGTATAGACATCCGCTTCGTGGAGGAAAAGTTAATGACCTTGACCCTGCAAAGGATGAGGAATTGACAATGGGGAGCAAAGCATTATTCATAGAGCATCCAACAGATAAAAGCAATCGTCCTAAAGTTAACCAACTACGTCCCAGTGAATTACCACAAGGCGATGTGTCTAAATTACCATATACCATTTGCGGCCCTTATCTGAAAGAGTTGTTTGACAGAGCCTTCATTGATGGCTTGCATGATCCATCTAAACGGCCCACCGCTGATGAGTGGGAAACAGCATTGGTGAAAACGACCGATTTGATGCAACCTTGCCAAAATCCGGGGTGTGAAGCGCACTGGTTTGTTTTTGACAATACAACGAAACCACGGTGTCCGTTTTGTGGCAAAGAGTATCGTGGGCAGTTGCCTGTTTTGAATCTTTACTATTCTCCTAAAAAGGGCGTGTTCAAACCAGAGAACTATCGTCTTATGGTTTACGACAAACAGACGCTCTATATGTGGCACGTTAACCGTTTTGTTGTGCCTAATGAGAAAACAAAACCGGAAGATAAAAGGCCAGTGGGAGATTTTCATTTTTATAACGGAAAGTGGATACTTATCAATCGCCGATTGTCAAGCCTTTATGACAAGGATGAGGACAAAAAGATAGAAGTTGGACAGTATGTGGAGCTTACCGAAGGAAAAAAGATACTGCTCTCTACAGAAGATGGGGGTAGGTTGGTTATTGTTCAACTTGTAATTAACTGATGTACTACATCATCCGTAACAATCAGCAGTATGGTCCATATTCATTGGATGTACTTCGGCAATATGTCGAAGGTGGACAATTGTTGCTGCATGATACGGCTTGTGATGTCAATAATTCTAATAACAGACAAACCATAAAATATTTCCTGAAACAAAATCATATAAAAACAAAAATACCCCATAAAGGAAGATTGTTTGCTCAAATCAAGGACATTGGACAAGAACTGATTTTTCCGAAAGATGTTTTGCAACGAAAAGTCTGGGCCAGTGATAAGAGATTGCTATTGTTAGCAATGATAGGACTTGTGCCTTTGTTGCTGATTGGTCTTATTGGCTGGATAGCAAACATTTTCCCATTTGCTGTTTTTTATGCAGTGTCGCTCTATTTTGCCACTATGTGGGGGCTGTTTTTTTACTATTTCTTTAAGACAAAGCAGGTGAAATTGAAAAACACATTGGCAATATTCTTTATATCTCAGCTGGTGGTTTTCCTCCTTTTTGGATTTGGCTTAAACTATGTTAATCCATTCTATTGGATAGGTCCAGATTCTGGCTTTTTGCTAAGATTAGTATTCTTTGTGTTTGCGGTTGGCGTCACAGAAGAAGTGACAAAAGCAATCCCGATTTGGATTGTATCAGCAAGGTCCAAAGAACCACTTGTGCCACAGACATTAGTGTTCTATGGCCTGATTTCGGGAATCGCGTTTGGTGTGTTTGAAGGAGTAGAATACCAAATGACGGTGAATGCCCAATTGGATTATACATCATCATTCTTCCTTAATATCGCAAGATTAACTAGTTTACCCTTTTTACATGCTATTTGGTGCGGCATTGCGGGCTACTTTTCTGCCTTTGCGATGCTATATCCAAAGTATCGTCGCTCTCTTTATTTCCTTGCCATCGCTGTACCAGCCATTCTCCATGGCCTATACGATACTCTGGGCGGTGGAATCATCGGAGTGCTGATTTCTTTTATTGGTGTAGTGCTTCTGATGACATATCTGAAAAAGGGATCGAATTATCAATCAAAGTTGAGAAAATAATACCTAAAACCAATAAATTATGCAAAATCAAAAACATTACTCCGGCCTTACCGATGCCCAAGTGCTCGAAAGCCGTAAAAAGTATGGTGTGAATATTCTTACACCGCCCGAAAAAGAAACCGTATGGGACAAGGTCAAAGAGGCTTGTACCCATTGGATAGTTTTAAGTCTCTTGGCCATTTTAGTCGGAACCATCGTTGCTGCCTTCTTCCTGCAAGGCAGTATGGGCAACATTATCTGGGTGATGCCTGCCATCGTGCTGGCTTCCACATTGCTCATCGCCATTGTGGGCTTTTTCGGCGGTTTCGAGGACCCGCTCTTCAAGATTCTCATCACCGCTTTCGTGCTTTCTATGGCTATCTCCATCTACGAATTTGAGTGGGTGGGCGCGGAATGGACCACCTTCTTTGAACCTATCGGCATCATTGTGGCATTGATTTTAGCCACAGGCGTCGCTTTCGTGCTGGAAAGCAAAAACGAAAAGACATTCCAAAGCCTCAACGAGGTAAATGACGACACCTTGGTCAAAGTCATCCGCAATAACAATGTGTGTCAAATCCCTCGTAAAGATGTGGTAGTGGATGACATCGTGATATTAGAAACGGGTGAGGAAGTCCCCGCAGACTGCGAGTTGAAAGAATCGCTGAATTTGGTTGTCAATGAATCTTCGCTCACTGGTGAACTGCAATGCAACAAGACCACCGATTCCCGTCATTTCGAGGCCAATGCCACGTATCCCTCCAATCATATTATGAAGGGTACCACCATTGTTGAAGGCTATTGCGTGGCCAAAGTGCTGAAAGTGGGAGATGCCACCGAATGCGGTAAGGTGTTCGAGGCAGCACAAGTGGATGAGGGCGACCCGACTCCGTTGAGTGAAAAATTAGACAGCCTTGCCGACTGGATTACCAAAGCCAGCTATGTGATTGCAGGTTTGATTGTGGTGGGTAGATTGCTTCGCTATTTTATTGGTGGAGAGGCCGATTTCTCCAATTCCGAAGGTTGGATTCATTTTGTCAGCTACTTCCTCAGCACTATTATGATCGCCGTCACCCTCATTGTGGTGGCAGTGCCCGAAGGACTTCCGATGAGTGTGACCTTGAGCTTGGCATTCAGTATGCGAAAACTGATGAAAGAAAACACGTTGCCGCGTACAATGCACGCTTGCGAGACGATGGGGGCTACGTCGGTGATTTGCACGGACAAAACGGGTACGCTTACCCAAAACCAAATGCAGGTGGCGGAAATGAAAGTGGAAGGTTTGGACGAAAAATCCATTGCTGAAATGATTGCATTGAACTCCACCGCCAATCTTGACTTTGCAGAAGCCAACCATATTAAGGCTGTTGGTAATCCAACCGAAGGAGCCGTCTTATTGTGGCTTCACAAGCAGAATGTCAATTATCTGACCATTCGTGAGCAGGTGCAAATAGTGGATCGTTTGCCTTTTTCTACAGAAAACAAATATATGGCCACCATCGTTGATTCTCCTGATTTTGGAAAACGCTTGTATGTGAAAGGAGCTCCCGAAATTCTGCTGGCATTGGCAAAAGCCGACCAGAAGACGTGCGATGTTTATGAATCCATCCTCACCGAATACCAAAACAAGGCATATCGTACATTAGGCTTTGCTTACGCTGATTTGAAGGTAGAGGATGATGTGTTTAAAGACGGCAAACTGAATTGCGAGAATCTGAAATTTGTAGGTGTCGCGGCGATCTCCGATCCCATTCGTGCTGAAGTTCCCGATGCAATTAAGGATTGTATGAATGCTGGCATACAAGTTAAGATAGTCACGGGCGACACCATTGGCACAGCCAAGGAGATTGGCCGCCAGATCGGTCTCGTTGAAGAGACGGATTCAGATGAAGTGATGATGGCGGGCAATGAATTTGCCGGTCTGTCGGATGAAGAAGCCTCTCGAAAGGTGGATAAACTCAAGGTGCTTTGGCGTGCGCGTCCTAAGGACAAGGAGCGTTTGGTGAAATTGCTTAAAGATAAAGGAAATGTGGTGGCAGTCACGGGTGATGGGACGAACGATGCTCCTGCATTGAATGCTGCAGATGTGGGGCTTTCAATGGGCGATGGTACCGCTGTGGCTAAAGAAGCTAGCGATATGACCATCTTGGACAACTCCTTAAGAACCATTTCCAATGCGGTGATGTGGGGCCGTTCCCTGTATGAGAATATCCAACGCTTCCTCCTGTTTCAACTTACTGTTAATGTTTCCGCTTGTTTTATTGTGTTAGTTGGTGCATTCATTGGAACCAAATCTCCGCTTACTGTTACACAAATGTTGTGGGTGAATCTTATTATGGACACTTTTGCTGCTATTGCATTGGCTTCACTGCCGCCTACAAGAAAAGTGATGTCGCAAAAGCCACGTGACCGCAAAGAGTCTATTTTGGACAAATCTATGAAGGTCAATATTTTTGGAATAGGTGGTATGTTCTTCCTCATCCAATTGGTCTTGCTCATCATCTTTGAAAACACGGACATTACTTCTGTCTCGGATTTCGGACATCTCCGCACGCTGTGGGGTAATGGATTGGGACTTAGTGCATACGAAGGAACATTGTTTTTCACTGTTTTTGTAATGACACACTTCTGGTATCTTTTCGATGCAAGAGCATACAAAACTGGACGTAGTGCATTTCATTTCAAAGGATGCCAAGGATTCATTGTCATTGCTGCCGTTATCTTCCTCGGACAGATAGCGATGGTGTATGTGCCCGGATTCAACGAGATGTTCAACTGTGTGCCGTTGTCAATGGCAGATTTCTGGATTATTGTAGGTTTGTCTTCGTTGGTGATGTGGGTTGGAGAGTTGAAGAGAGTTGTGAAAACTTCCAAACAATAAACTGTTTTCTCGTTTATAAACACCTTGAAAAGCCGCAGATCGGCATCGTTCTTTCTATTTCATATACCCAACACTCCATTTCATACAATGGACGCAACGACACTGCGAGTTTTTGGCGGTAAAGGTTTATTTTTGTGGCCTGTAATTGGGGAAAAAGAAAAAACGGAAAATATTTTAACCGTAAAACACAACCCGAAAAGATGAGCAGATGTTTGTTAGTATTAGTTTTCGCTATGGTGGCGTCCATCCCAATAGGATGCCAAACAACCTCGAAAAATGAAAACACCGTTTCGGAGGAGCCGAGTTATGAATATGACGAGGCGCGAATGAACCGCATTGACAAAATGTGCGAGCAGACAATGAGAATGTTGGAGGACCCGTCTGTCCCTGTCAATGAACTTGTCGCCCAATTGTCGCAGACCGCCGACACGCTGGAACGGGTAGTCCGGCATTGCCCCAATCCCGCATTTAATATGTGGGTGCGCGGATATTTGCGCTATATCACAGGAAATATTATGCGGGGTGAAAGACTAACGGACTTATTAGAAGGTGGAGGCATGGATAAAATTATCAAATTACCCTTTTTGTGGACGGTTACGCAAACTGATTCCGTGGTCGGTGCCTACACGTATATGTTCAGGAATTCAGAAGAGATGTATGACCGGTTCGCGTCCATTTTTTTGATTTCCGATGATCGGCGTCGGAAATGTCTATTCGAGATTGCCAACTATTCCGATACCATCATAAAAGATTTGACCATAGACTTTATTGACACCGCTGGCAAACAAATCACATTACAGCCCACGGATGCAGAAGTTGATGGGTATATAGATTTTAAGGATGGAACCGTACGAATGATTTTCCCGTGGGACAAGGTCTGGCCGCTGCTGACAGGATCGGAAGTGATGAGTGTAACGTATAACGCTAAGGATGAGAAGGTCGTGATGGTGCAACCGTTGATGGATAAGAACAGCCTGAAAGAGGCTTTTAACCATTAGCCAACAGCCAATAGCGAATAGCCATTGGCTATTCGTTATTACACATCAGAAACCGTCAATCGCTAACCGCCAACCTCCATCAACCATTCCGCATCCACCTCCATCCTGCTGAACGCGAACAGCTTCTTGCCGAGGTCTTTCGGCGAGGCGCCGAGGTGATAAACGGTATCGTCGAGAATGAGAAAGCGGTCGTGGAAACGGCCGGAGGTGCGGACATCTATAGGCGGGTATTGTTGGTTGTGGCGCTCGATGTCCACTGCCAGTGCATCGGAGATGCGCCTAGTGATGATGATGGTGCTCACGCCATTGGCCCGTTTGGTGAGCATCTTCAACACCGAGTCGTCCACATAATTGTCGATGAGGATGATGCGTTTCTTAGCCGTGCGGATGAGGTCCGCCGCGAAGGTATAGGCGTCGAAAATCTGTCCGTCGCAGAAGACTCCCTGCACCGGGGGCAGGGTGGTGCGCACGAAGAAGGCGATCTGTTCGGTATGTATTGTATTTTTTCCATCTGCTGCAGTATGTAAGAAATCCTTACATACTGCATTTTTTTGCAATTCTCCCTCTTTGAAAATATTACCAATATTTAGAGTTATGTTGTTTCGTGTGGTCCCAAAAAGAACCGACATTTGTGCCTGGGTGAGCCAGACGGTCTCATCCTCTATTCGCACTTCCAGCTGGATGCTGCTATCGGGTTCGTATAACACAATTTCCCCTTTTTCAGAAATGTCAAAGCGTTTTTCTTCACTTGTTTCATTGTCCATATTGATAGTTTTATACGTTTCATAATACCGCTGCAAAAATATAATTTTTAACATATTGATAATCAGTGATTTTTAACTATAAATTGTTAAAAATGGGTGGCAATGATATAACAGTTGACCCGTAAAAGCAAAGAGATTCTTCCCCCATTGCTTGTTTACCCGTGGCACGGCAGTGCCGCGAGGCTCCAACTCCCCTTCTGATTTTCAGAAGGGGTGCCCGAAGGGCGGGGTAGTTAATATGGATTATAATTCCTTGTTTGTAGAAAGGTTGCGGACAGGATATCCTTGTCTCAAGAATTGTGGATGATTGTTTTTTCCCCTGTCAAGGTATTTAGTATTCTTTATATTACTACCCTGGCCTTCGGCCACCCCTTCTACAATAGAAGGGGAGTTTTGGTGCGTCCGCACGGTTGTGCGAACAAAGAAAAACAGGAGTGTAGAAATGTTGTTGCAGACGGTATCCCCGCCATAACATACTCCAATAGCCAAAAAAACAACGGCCCCCGGAAAACTCCGGGAACCGTTGCATTATCTCAGTAGTAGCCAATAGCCAACAGCCAATAGCCAACAGCCAATAGCCAACAGCCAATAGCCAACAGCCAATAGCCAACAGCCAATAGCCAACAGCTAAAAGCCAATGGCAAACAGCCAATAGCCAAAGGCCAACAGCCAGTCGCTACTTCTTGGGGATGTTTTTCAGCACTTCCACGAGGAAGTCGAAGAACTTGCCCACGCTGTCAATGTTCACTCTCTCGACGGGGGAGTGCGGGTGCTCGATGGTGGGGCCGAAGGAGACCATATCCCAGTCGGGATAGCAGGCGCCGAAGAGACCGCACTCGAGGCCGGCGTGGATGGCCATCACCTTGGGATCGTTGCCGAATTTCTTCTTATAGACCTTCATACAGGTGTTCATAATCGGAGACTCCATATTGGGTTTCCAGCCGGGATAGGCGCCGGTGAGCTCGATGTCGCATTCTGCCAGTTCGGCAATGGCGGACATCTTGTCGCCGAGGGCATCCTTGGCGCTGTCAACGGAGCTGCGCAGCAGGCAGCAAGCGCTCATAACCCCGTTCTCGGCCTTGATGTTGGCCAGGTTGTTGGAGGTTTCCACGAGGTCCTTCATAGAGTCGCTCATACGGACCACACCGTTGGGGATGGCGAAAATCATATTGAGGAACTGGTTCTGAGCCTTGGTGCGGATGACCTTCTTGGGGGTGTCCACAGCCTTGACGCTGACGGCGAGGTTCTCCTCGGTGGCGGCGAATTCGGCCTTCACGATGGCGTCATACTTCTTGATGTAGTTCTTGAAAGCGGTGGCCTTCTTGGCGGGCACGGCGATGATGGCTGTGGCCTCGCGCGGGATGGCGTTGCGCAGGCTGCCGCCGTTGAGGGTAGCCACACAGGCACCGAACTGCTTCACAGCCGTGGAGATGCAGCGCACCAACAGCTTGTTGGCATTGGCGCGACCCAGGTTGATGTCCATACCGGAATGGCCGCCGTGCAGACCGCTGACGCAGACCTGGAAGCCCTTCATATCTTCAGGAACGGGCATCGTGGTGTATTTGCGCTGGAAGTTGGCGTCCAAACCGCCGGCGCAACCCACGTACAGCTCGCCTTCCGTCTCGGAGTCGAGGTTGATGAGGATCTTGCCCTTGACGAAGTTCTTCTTCAGGCCGAAAGCACCCGTCATACCCGTCTCTTCGTCGATGGTGACGAGGATTTCCAGAGGACCGTGCTCCACGCCCTTGGTGGTGACACAAGCCAGAGCGGCGCACACGCCGATGCCGTTGTCGGCGCCGAGAGTGGTGTGGTTGGCGCGCACCCAGCCCTTGTCGATGATAGGCTCAATGGGTTGCTTGAGGAAATCGAACTTGGGATCGTCGGCTTGGGGCACCATATCGCAGTGGCCCTGCAGGATGACGGGCGTGAGCTTCTCCATACCCTTGGTGGCGGGCACGGTGAACAGCAGGTTGCCGGTCTTGTCTTGTTCAACTTTCACATTATGATCCTTGGCCCAGCTCTTCATCCAGTTGACGACAGCAGTCTCGTGTTTGGAAGGGCGCGGGTTGTCGCAGAAATGTGCAAAATTCTCCCACAAATCGTGGGGATACAGTTTCAAAAGTTCCTTGTTCATTGAATCGGGGGTTTAAAGGTTAATAAAATATTGTAATTGATATTTATACTTTTTCGTTGTTGATGGTCGGCTTGCCCCAGAAACGCAGCAGCGTGATTTCCGCCAAAAGACAGAGCAGGGCCAGGATGATGAAGTAGGGCCACAAGGGCTTGCCGTTGAGTTTGTCGGTGATGCTCTTGGCGATATTCTTCGTGTCGGCGGCCACCACCTCGATGTTCTGTCCCGACGACTTGGCCATCTTGGTGAGCTCGTCTTCGGTGTAGCAGTCAAGGTCCGACTCCTTGCGGTCCTGGTTGAAGGCGATGGTGCCCATCACGGTGTTGCCCTTGACGATGTCGTACAGCCCGCCCTCCTTGACCTGGTCGTGGAAGAAAAGGGCCGTTTCGTTGCCGATGCGGCGCTGTTCAGGGATGAACTCCTCTTTGTGGCTGCGCCCCTTGAGGGTGAGCACCTCGTCGGCGTTGTCGGAGCGCAGCGCGATGGTCTGCATATTGTCCTTGCCGATGGTGTTGTAGAGTTTGCCCTGTATGTCGCTCATAATGCCGATGTTGTGCAGCGGCACGAAGAAGAGGGCGTGCCGGTGCGCATTGCCGTAGTTGTCGTTCATCGCCACGGCAGAGAGGATAACCTTGCCCTTGTCGGAGGGGTAGCAGACCAGCAGGGGCGAGCCGTTCTCGAGCGCCATTATGACTTCGCCGCCGTTGCCGCCCTGGATCTCGTAGTGCTGCAGCGTGACCGGCATATCCAGTTTCTCGCGCTGCCGCTCCAACGCTCCCTTGAAATAGATGCTCTCCGCGTTGAGCTGGCCGCACTTGAGCTCTTTCTTGACCAGCGATTTGTAGGTGCCGGCACCCAAATTGCCCAGCATCCGCCCGTAGCTGTTGTCCATCTCCTTGGGCGGGAAAACGAGCAGCGTGCCGCCGCCCTTGACGAACTTGGCCAACTCGTCGGCCAGACCGGACGATAGGGTGGGGACCTCGCTCAGCACAATGACCTCGCACTGCTTGAGTTGCGTGTAGTTGACCTGCGTGTAGGGCATAGAGACGTAGTCAAAGACGGAATCCTTGCCATACAGCGCGTTGACGAAACGGTTCGGCTCCTTGTCCTGGATGGCAGCGATGCGGGTGTTGTCGGTCACCTCGTAGGTGAAGAAGAACTGGTCGTCGAAGACAATGGGCGCATCCTCGATGACCACACGGCCGCAATGCGTGCCCGCCTCTTCGATGCTATAGACCATCCGGCAGTCCACGTACGAGCCAGCAGGGATGTCGAATGAGGCCACCGCCTTCTGCTTGTCGTTGACATACAGCTTCACGGGCAGCTTGTTCACTTCCTCCTTGCCGTAGTTGTGGATGCGGGCGAAGAAGGTGACCTGATTGCCTACCTTGAAGATGGGCGACAGGAACCAGCAGCTGTCGATGCCCACGTTGTTGGCCTCCTCCGAAGGCATCGGGATGAGGAACGCGGCCGTGGCGCTGTCGGTGGTCAGCTGCGCAAGGTTGAAGTTGTTTTTCTGGAAATCGGATATATAATAATGTATGTGGTTGCCCTTCTGCGAGTTGGTGCAGGTGTTCTTCTCGAAGGCCAGAATCTCCTTGAGGGTGTGGCTGTTGGGCGATGCCTGGATCTTGTCGAGCATCTCCAGCATCTGGTCCTTGTTGAGAATGTGCGACTCCTCGCCCGAGAAATCGTGGGTGGTCAGCACAAAGTCGTCGTTGAAGCCGAAGGCGTTGACGATGTTCTTGGCGGCATCCACGGCGTCGTAGAGCGTCTTGCCCTCCTTGCTGTTGGCCTCCATCGAGTAGGAGTTGTCGAGGAAGATGGTCACCAGGTTGCCCGTGCGGTTCTTCTGGCGGTCGGAGGGAATGAAGGGCTGGGCGAAGGCGAACACCAAGGCCGCGATGCCCAAGACCCGCAATGCCAGCACTATCAGCTGCTGCAATGTCTGCTCGCGCTTGGTTTTCTTCTTGATCTCCTCCAACATCTTGACGTTGGAGAAATATATGGTCTTGTAACGCCTGAAGTTGAAGAGGTGGATGATGATCGGTATGAGGATGGCCGAAAGGCCTATGAGTAGCAATGGGTTGGAAAAAGCCATAGATTTGTATCGTTATAACAAGCCGCAAAAATACAAAAAAATGATTTTTTTGCCAGATTTTTATGCTTTTAAAATTTTGAAATATTAAGATAATTATATACTTTTGCACCGCTATTTGCGGAAATGTTTTTCCATTATAACTGAAATTAATTATAAAATACTGATAATATGAAGTTTACATTTGATGATGCTTTGATTTCCTTTTCCGAAGAAGCGCTTCGGAAGAATGCGTCTCTTGCAGAGGCGGCGTTTCAGACCGCGGTACAGAAGAGTGGACGCGGCAATGATTTCTTAGGATGGGTGGACCTCCCGGTTGAGATTTCGGAGGAAGAGCTGGGTGCGGTGGAGCAGTGCGCTGCTCACTTGGCACAGTGCTCCGACGTGGTGGTGGTCATCGGCATCGGCGGCTCCTACCTGGGCGCGCGTGCCGTTATCGAGGCCCTGCAGCACAGCTTCCGCCCGATGCTGCCCCAGCAGAAACCGACCATCCTCTACGCTGGCAACAGTATGAGCGAGGACTATCTCCACGACCTGCTCGACGTGCTCGACCAGAAGGACTATTCGCTGGTGGTCATCTCCAAGTCGGGCACCACGACCGAGCCCGCCTTGGCGTTCCGCATTCTCAAACAGCATTGCGAGCAGAAATATGGGCTTGACGACGCCCGCAAGCGTATCGTGGCTGTCACCGACCGCGCGCGCGGTGCCCTCAAGACCCTGGCCACGGAGGAGGGCTATCCCACCTTCGTGATTCCCGACGACGTGGGCGGCCGCTACTCTGTGCTCACGCCGGTGGGACTGCTTCCCATCGCGGCCGCGGGCTTCTCCGTGCGCAAGCTGGTGGAGGGCGCCGTGGCTATGCGCCAGCGCCTCCTCGATGCCCCGCACTTCGACGACAACCCCGCCATCCAGTATGCGTTGATTCGCTATATGCTCTATAACCAGGGCCTTAAGTTGGAGATGATGACCTCTTTCGAGCCCAAGTTTTTCTATTTCATCGAATGGTTCAAGCAACTCTTCGGCGAGAGCGAGGGCAAGGACCACAAGGGCATCTTCCCTGCCGGCGCCATCTTCTCCACCGACCTGCACTCTCTTGGCCAGTATATCCAGGATGGCACGCGCCAGCTCTTCGAGACCGTGCTTACTGTTGAGAACGCCCATCACAGCGTGGGCATCCCCGCCGATGAGAAGAACACCGACGGCCTCAACTATCTGCAGCATCGTTCCATCAATGAGATCAATCACATCGCCCAGCAGGGCACCTGTTTGGCCCATATCGACGGCGGCGTGCCCAATATGAAGGTCATCATCCCGGAAATCAACGAGTTCCATCTTGGCGAACTCATCTATTTCTTCGAGATGAGCTGCGCTGTCAGCGGCTATCTGCTCGATGTGAACCCCTTCGACCAGCCCGGTGTGGAGGCTTATAAACGCAATATGTTCAAACTGCTCGGCAAGCCCGGCTTCTGATTCTGTTGTTGATGTCCGGCTTTATATTCGCCTTCTTTGTCTTCTATGTGGTGATGCTCTTTGTGATTACCGGCATCACCTCCCGAAAGGCCGACAACCAGACCTATTTCACGGGCAACCGGAAATCCCCGTGGTTTGTGGTGGCGTACGGTATGATTGGCAGTTCGCTTTCGGGCGTGACCTTTATGTCTGTGCCCGGCGATGTCTATACCACCCAGTTCACCTACTTCGGTGTGGTGCTGGGCTATGTGCTCGGCTATATAGTCATCGGCGGGTTGCTGCTGCCGCTGTACTATAAGCTGAACGTCACCTCCATCTACGAGTACCTCGGCGGGCGCTTCGGCAATGAGGCGCACAAAACCGGCTCGGTGCTATTTTTTATCTCCCGTCTGCTGGGTTCGGCCCTGCGTATGTATCTTGTTATCTTTGTGTTACAGGTGTTTGTCTTCGACGGCTGGCATATCCCCATCTGGCTCACCTCCATTGTGATGATCACCATCATCCTGCTCTACACGATGCGGGGCGGTATCAAAACGGTGGTGTGGACCGACCTGCTGCAGACCACCTTCCTGATCGGGGCGCTGGTCATCACCATCGTGGTGATTATGCGCAATATGGGCGGCTCGTTCGCCGACTTGTGGCAGGGGATGTCCACCGCGGGCAAGGGCGGCACCGACTGCCGGACGGTCTGGAATCTCGACTGGCACGACAACAGCTTCTTCCTCAAGCAGATCATTGGCGGTATGTTCATCACCATCGCGATGACGGGCCTTGACCAGGATATGATGCAGAAAAACTTGTCCTGCAAGTCGTTGCGGGATGCCCGGCGCAATATGTTCTCCTTTACCTCCATATTGGTGGTGGTCAACATCCTCTTCCTGACGTTGGGCGGGATGCTGCTGGTCTTCGCGCAGCGCAATGGCATCGACATCTCGCAGATGCCCACCGACCGCATCTATCCCGAGATTGCCTTCAACTATCTGGGCAAGGCGGGCGCGATGGTCTTTGTGTTCGGCCTCATCTCGGCCGGTTTCTCCTCCGCCGACGGCACCTTCACGGCGCTCACCACAACGGTTTGTTACGACATCCTCCGCATTGAGCGGCGCTATCCTTCCGCGACCACGCAGCTGCGGGTGCGCCGCATTGTGCACGTCCTGATCTCTATGCTCTTCCTGATGGTCATCATCATTGTCTCCAACCACCACAACGACGCGCTCATCCGCATCATCTTTATGGTGGCCTCCTACACCTACGGACCGCTGTTGGGACTCTTTATGTTCGGTATCTTCACCAAGCGGGAGGTGCCGGCCCGCCGTCGCTGGACTATCCCTGTGATTGCGCTGCTGGTCCCCACGTTCTGCTATATCCTGTCGTCGCACTCGCAGCAATGGCTGTGGGGCTACAAGTTCGGGTACGAGCTGCTTATCGTCAACGGCCTGCTCGTTTTCGCCTGCCTGATGGCTGTGAGCGGGAAGAAAGAAGCGATGAGCCACGAGAGTGGTGAGGAACTAAGAAATTAAGAAGTTAAGAAACTAAGAAACTAATCGCAAGTCGCAAGTCGCAAGTCGCAAATCGTAAATCGTAAATTGCAAACAACCCTTATTTATTAACTAAAAATAACGCTTATGAAAAAGTATTTCGCTGAATTAATCGGAACGTTTGTTCTGACGTTTCTTGGCTGCGCAACAGCTATGTTTATCGGTTGCGCCACTCCTGCTGGCGTAGTCGGCACGGCCATTGCCTTCGGTTTGACCGTGGTGGCTATGGCTTACACCATCGGCGGCATCTCCGGTTGCCACATCAACCCGGCTATCACCTTGGCTGTGGCGCTTTCCAAACGTATGACTTGGAAGGACGCTTGCGGTTACTGGGTCGGCCAGTTGATCGGCGGTATCCTTGCCGGTGCTTGCCTGTTACTGCTCGTCAATGTGGTTACTCCCGGTGCTGCGGAATGCACGTTCGGCGTGAACATCGCTGAAAATATGCAAGGTCTCGGCACCAATGGTGTGGCCAACGCTGGCGGTGCTGGCGGCGCCTTCCTCGTGGAGGTCATTGCCACGTTCCTCTTTGTCTTGGTGGTGCTGGGCACTACGGACAGCAAAGTGGGTGCTGGCAACTTCGCCGGTCTCGCCATCGGTCTGACGCTGATTCTCATCCACCTCGTCTGCATCAACCTGACCGGTACCTCCGTCAACCCGGCTCGTTCCATCGGACCGGCTCTCTTCGCTGGCGGCCAGGCTCTTTGCGACCTCTGGGTGTTCATCTGTGCTCCGCTCGTGGGTGCCGTTTTGTCGGCCCTCGTGTGGAAAGGACTCAGCTGCGAGAAGAGCGCTGAATAATCGTCCCATCCCTCATTAGGAAAAAAAGAAACCAGGGAGCGGCCATTGTGTCGTTCCCTGGTTTCGTTATTGGTGGGAGGGGCTTACTCTTTTGCCCTCCAGACAATGAAGTTCACTTCCGGTTGCTTCTTCCAATAGGTGAGGTAGCCGCCCCACGAGTGGAATCCCTCCTCCGGGTCGTGGCGGAAGCCGTAGGCCTGTCCGCCTACGAGGGCGATGGCATTCTGGACCCCTAAGTCTGCCAGTGCCTGTGCGAAGTCGTGGAACGACTCCTTGTCGAGGCTGCTCACCACCACAATCTGGCCGTTCAGCTCGCACAAGGCGTGCCGCAGCGCTTTGTTCTTGGGGGTGTTCTCTATCATTGTACCCTGGCTTACCAGCGGGTACTGCCGGAAGAAATAGCCGTCTTTGTTGGTGGTCTCCTCCAACAGGGGAGTGCTTTCTGCCATTCCGAGCTGGATTTTCCCGTCCAGGATGGCGCAGAACCCCTTTTTGGCCACCCCTCGCGACAATAACTCGCCCTTCAGGACATACGCCCCCACGATTTTGTGGTTGTCGGCGCGGATGTCGGCGGCCTGGAGTGCGAGTACCAGTGACGAGTTGGTGGTGTCGGGGATGCCGAGTTGGAGTTCCGGCACCGCGTTCACCGGGGTCTGCAGGCGCAAAGGCACGTCGTTGATGGCCGTGTCGCGCACCATAACTCTCGCGGTCCCGGTCTGTTCCATAGTCGGTGACAGAGGCGCCGACTCCACCGCCGTCTCTTCCACATCAGCGGGTTGGATGGCTTGGTGACGTATCGACAAAGCGAGGATGACGGCAAGCGACACCAGCGCCGCGGCTATGGCTGCCCAAAACCACCATCGGCGGTAGAGGGGCTTTCGCTTCACCTCCTGACGGCTGATGATGCGGATTTCATCGTCTTTTATGTCTTCGAAATGCTTCATAGCTTGTATTCTTGTTCAACATACTCCTTCAGTTGCCTCAACGCCTCTTTGGATGCCTCGAGGTGGAACTTGAAGGTGTGGTTGTCGGATAGGACAATCTGTTTTTTCGCGGGGTTGATGTACGTGAGGAAACGCAGGTTCACAATCAGACTCTTGCCGATTCGCACAAACTCGTTCTCACCAGAGCCGAGCTGCTCGTGGATACGGTTCTCAATCACGCCCAACTGCACGGTCACGGTGCGGCTCTCCCCGTCGCGGGTGTGGATGTCCGAGTAGTTGCCCTCAGAGGCAACATAGACCAAACTCTCCGCTGCTATGCGGACCAGTTCGTTGGTGTTGGAAAGGGTCAGGTATTCGGACATACTCGGAAAAATGTGGCGCAAAAATACATTTTATTTGGGATGATTCCATAGAATCCCTGAAGAGAAGCGTTTTTTTGCCTCTCTTCAGGAGTGCCTTTTGTTACGAAACTTTGGAAATCACTTTTCCCTTCTGGTCAATGATTACGATAGAGTTCCAGTCTTGCAGCTGCGCCTTGAACAGGGTGGGGGAGATGCCGGTGATGTTGGTGTAAATGGGCGGGGTGATGATCTCGCCCTTGCTGTTGATCAGACCGGAGTAACATCCGACGCGGTATTCGTAAAAATCAGGGTTCAGCACATCCCCGACGTCCTTCTTGCCGCTTTGCAAGTCTGTGTAAGTCTCTTCGTAGTAAATATTGTTGATGTAGTCGATGATGCCGTCTTGTACGACATTTCCGTTGAAGTCAATCTGCTTTTTGAATTCCCCGTCCTTGTACACAATGGCGTAGTCTTTGGCCAAATGGATGTCGTCGTAGAGTGGCTTGATGACCCAACGCCCCTTATGGTCGATGACGCCGATTTTGTTGGATGAGTCTGCCACGATGCAATGCCCGTGATGGAAAACGAATTCCGAGAGCCGATTGCCCCGATAGGAGTACTTGAACTTGATGGCGACTTTGCCTTTGGTGTTCACGAAGCCGATGTATCCGTCTTTCTCCACGGCGGCCAGACCTTCCGAGAACTCCCACGCCTTGGTGTAGGTTGTGGCGGGCACAATGATTTCGTTGGTCACGATGTTGCAGAACCCGCGTTTCCCTTTTTTGGCAAACAACACGATGGGGTCTTCGTCTTTGTTGTCGGAGTAGTGACACCATTCGATATCCTCCACAATGACCTCTTTGGTCTTCGGATTGATGATGTTGCTTTTATCTTTGCTGTATGAGACGGGGCCGTTGTTCGGCTCCTCCCCGTACGCGTAGCTGTACTCCTTTTGTTTCTCCTTGTATTGACGAATCGCGTGGATGAGCACAGGCGTCAGCGCCACTATGGCAATTACGATAAGGATAAGGGTGATTTCGAGATACTTCATTGTCTTGGACTGTTGCCCTTTCTTCTTGGAGGTTTGGGCATCCTGTGTGGGTTGTTCTTCGGCGCGAGAGATGTTGGAATCCTGCAGTTTGTTTTCTTCTTTTTCCATAATTGTTGAGGTTTAGGACTATTGTTAATTAATGATTTGGGCGGCAAAAATAGTCCATTTACCCATCCTTTTTCCACAGAGAAGGCTCCCATTGTATGAAATGAGGGGTGTGTTGTATGAAATGAAATTGGCTGTTGGCCGTTAGCTATTAGCTATTAGCGATTAGCTTTTAGGCAATGATATATGAGTTGACCTAAAGTCTTATCTTGTATCTATTAAATTAAAAATCAAGAATTTAATATTGTTAATCCTTAATTGCCCATTTTTTTCGATATTTCTAACACTCTCAACTTCAGCTGTCCGCACTGAAGTGCGGACGCTCTAAAACTCCCCTTCTATTGTAGAAGGGGTGGCCGTAGGCCGGGGTAGTAATATAAAGAATATAAACACCTTGGCAGAAAAAAAACAATCATCCACAATTCTTGAAACAAGAATATCCTGTCCGCAACCTTTCTATAAATAAGGAATTATAATCCATATTAACTACCCCGCCCTTCGGGCACCCCTTCTGAAAATCAGAAGGGGAACTGGCGCCTCGCGGCACTGCCGTGCCACGGGTAAAAAGCGATGGGGTAAAAAAATCTCTTTTGCTTTTACGGGTCAACTGCTATATCATTGCCTAGTTTTAAGCTAATGGCTAACGGCTAACGGCCAACGGTTACGATTACGCAGTACTGTGTCTCTTCGCTCACGGGTGTGAGGGCGAGGAATCCCTCGCGCCAGCGCCCCTCCTCGCAGGTCATCGGGGACTGCTGTTGCACATATTGCAGCATTGCGCCGCGCTTGGGGCGGTACTCGATGCGCATCACTCCGGTGGAATTGGGATGCACAAACCGCTCATAGAGGAGGTGCGCGGCCATCCCCATCGTCATTCGCAGGTTGATCTCCACCATCGGGTTCAACTTGTACCCGTCCGCTTTATACACGAACATATCCACGCCCACGCAGCCGTGGTAATGGGGCTGGATAGCCTCTTGGATGAAATCTTTCAGTGCGGTCTGTATGCTTTCCAGCGTGCTGAGGTCCACCCATTGTGAGAGGATGCGCTCGATGTCGGCATCTGAGCGTAGCTCGTTGCCGGCATAGCCGTAATGTTGGGTGTGGAATAGCGAGTAGCCCGCAAAACGAACCTCTTGCGGTGTGGTGACGAACTCCATTGCGAAGTCCTGTACCACATTGTACAGGGGTTCTGCCAGCAGGGCGCCTTGCCGGCGCAGCACGCCCGCGCACTGCCGCCGCAGGGTGGGGGAGAACTCCCCGTGGGCGTACAGGTTGCCCCGCCCGTTGCCCGAGTAGGGCGACTTGAGGATGCAGTCCCTCTGCGTGGCAATGAAGGCTTCCACCTCGTCGATGTGGGTGAGCAGGCGTGCGGAGACGGGCAGCGGAAGGTCAGGGCACCGCTGCCGTAGAAAGTCCATTGCCGGGATGGTGATTTGCCGGTGGGCCAGGCCCCGCAGACTGTCCAGTTGACTGTCGGTGGGGAGAAGGGCCTCTGCCAGTCCTGCTGCGCGCAGCTGCCGCCGCATCAGCCGATCCCACCCCCACGGGCGGATGTCCACATCCTCCATCGTGGAGAGATCGAGCGGCTGCTCGTCGTACGGGTTGAAGAGCAAAGCCTCCTCTGTGTCGGCCAGATAGCGCACAAAGGGGGCGCAGTCCCTCGCGAACTGCACGGCAGACTGCAGTGGGACAAAGTGCTCGCTGTTGTTGGCCAAGGCGTAGTCGTGCTCGGGATTGAAGAGGTAAAGGGCGCGCGGCTTGGCAGTATGCATTGCCGAACGGGGCGTTAGGCGAAGCGCACGGCTGTGCCCGATGCGGTGACCATCAGCATACTGTTGTTGCCGCCGAGCACTTCATAATCGAAGTCGATGCCCACGACGCCGTCAGCACCCAGGCTGGCTGCGCGATCTTGGAGTTCCGCCAAGGCGTGCTGGCGTGCATCCATCAGCTCTTTCTCGTATGAACCGGAACGGCCCCCGAAGAAATCGCGGAGCCCTGCGGCAAAGTCCTTGATGAAGTTGATGCCGGTGATCACTTCGCCGAATACAATGCCCTTGTATTCGTAAATCTGTTTTCCTTCAATGGTAGCAGTGGTGGTTAGAATCATAGTCTCAATGGGTTAAGGTGGATGATTGGTTATAGATTATTGTTAGATGACGGTTTTACGATGCAGACCCGTCGCAACCGCAAAAATAAACAATTATCTGATATGTTTTTTGTAAATACACATTTAGAACGTGGGAATAGACAACGTCTTGTCAAGAAGAATGTCCGAAGCGAAGCGATCAGCTTCCATTTCTTTCTTTTGTTGCTGTTCGTGATATTCTGTGTCCTCTAAAAAAACATCTTTTTTCCCGTGTAAGAGAATATGTCCTATTTCGTGAAAGAAAGAGAACCAAAAAACATCATTGCGTTTTTGTTGGTTTGTCATCTGGATACAGGGCGTATCATCAATCCAGCGGGCACATCCATTCACGGGAGCGTGAGTGATATGACTGATATAGATCAACTTCACGCCCGCATTGGAGCACAACACCTTTAATTGTGTGTCAAAATCATCTGGTTGTAATTGCGCCAGTTGCAACATTTGAGGCAATTCCTCTTTCAAACGCTTTGCCGAATAGGTGTTATTGGTACTCATATTATCAGCCAAAATTTCCCCTTGTCTCAACCACGCTGAGATGGCATAAGGATCTTTCGTGCCAGACAAAGAAAGCCTGAATTCTGACTTCAAAGCCTGGTTTATGAACAAGTTCCTCCACGCATTTGCCGTAGTGATTTTAAAAAACGAAAAAAGGTTGGTGATTTTTTCGCCAATGTTGCGAGTCTCAGGAATCCAGCCTAATTTTGCCATAACAGGATATGGGAAGCACCTTGCCCAAGCGATGGTCTCTTCATCGTTGAGAATCGCTTCCCGTTTTTGTCGCGCCATATACTCATCGTAATTCCGCTGGAGGTTTAGCCACATATGAGCAGGAATCATAGTGATTTGTTCAAAAGCGACAGCCATATCAGGTGTCAAAGAGCTATCACCCATCAACACTGCATTGATAGTTTTCTCCGGTTTGGAAGTTCTCACTGCGAATTCTTTCACGCTCATCCCCATTTCATCCAGTTTTTCCCTTAATGTTGTTCCCGGATGAAAGGCGTAAACTGCCCTGAATTTTTTTCTCTGTGCCATACTTGTTGTTGTTATTTTTCCTTATGGTAATTGACTATTTCTATGATTTCCACCCCTAATATTTCAGCCCAAATATACTTATGGTTCTCATCCTCGGGAATGGGGTCTTCGTGAGGTTTGAATACAAGCCGATACGGTTGATCCAGATCACAAGCCCATTTCCCTTTTTTATCTTGTGTCAGCTCGTGGTAATGTCCTGGCAAATACCTGACGTCCTCAAGAGTGTTTGCAGCATCAAGATCAGCAATTCTTCTTAGATACAGTTCAGCACGCTGTTTTCCCATCTCCTTCTGGCACTTTCGTTTATCCGAAGCACATTTCATAAGATTCTTGTCAGCGAAGGTCAAATCCATTTTGATGATCTTTTGCCGGCAAAGATACATTTTTTTTAATTACAGAAAGTGTATGTTGAAATTTTTATTATCATCACAACGACAAACCTCAAGATAACCATTCTTCTTGGGTTTCTCCTTTGGCACGAAGCGTGCAGAACGGCAGCTAACGACCCACGACAACCGCCGCGAGCACGCCGGAGGTGTGCCGTGCTTGGCAGGGGTGGCGCGACCCCTACCCCGGACCCCGCCGGGGTCAAAGCTTGGTAGGACAACGGTAGCACGTGCTACCCCACCCGCGGCGCGGGGTGCGCGTGCGATGAAGGGGAAAAGAAAGCGCCGCGGAAGGGAGGCGCGAGGCGACGATCACAAATGACAGCCTAACGCCTCACACCTGTCCTTCCGCACCACGCGGTCGCGCATAAGGCGGGGGATAAAGAAATTATCCAGCCGCAAAGATAAAAAATCCTTTCAAACGGCTGGATAATTTTCTAAAAAAACGTCCATCTCCCCGCCCATCAGTTTCGGCAACAATCGGTCGCGGGCGTTATTGTTTTTCCTTGCATCTTGTAAAGCATTTCTTGTTGGGCAATAATCAGACACGTCAATTATTTAAAAAAATATTAACACATTACACTTTGATTAGAAATTTTTATATTTTTGCATCCTCAAAACATTTCTACTATGGCATCGAAAAAGACAAGCAAGGCGCCCAAGAAAACCACGGGCAAAAAGAGCAAAAACAAAACTGGCATCGCAGGATTATATGGTATTTTCAAAGGACGGATTCACTATAAGGATGATTCGATCTTCAATTTGGGTTTATGAAAAGGTATTTGTTGGACACGTGTGTATTAATTTGGCTTCTAAATGAAAATGAACGTGTGAAAAGTTTAGCCGAGGACATCAACTATTACCAAGGTGATTATGCCATCTCGGTTGAATCTATCAAGGAATTCATCTATTTGGTTCAGAGCGGAAAGATTGACACAGACATTACTTTCGATGAATTAGTAAAAGCATTGAATAAAAAACAAATATCCATTTATGGATACGACAAATACACAGTTTCGGACATCCATTCCCAGTTCCCTTTGATAATCTGACTTACCACGCAAGGGCTTGTCAGTCACACCCACACACCATTTGTCCACAGTCGTATTTGCCCACGAATTTTCTTTGATGTGCCAGTTGATTTTTGCAACTAACGACCTGTATGATTTTGTTTTTTTCATTGGATTTGTCTGTGAGAGATTCCTTTATGATAAAAATAGTTATGCGTTCTTCTTGAAATTCTCCTCTAGCCGGAAGTTAGCTCTGAAAACCTCGTCGCGGATGATGGGTGTTATGGGTGAAATCATAAATCGTCCATTGCTGCGTTGCGCACTTTCTCGCCGTTGGCTTTGTCCATATAGACGAGCACCACTCTTCCAGTGCTGTATTCTTCTCCCTCGCTTATTGTCAGTTTGATGGTGCCCAATTCGGTGGAAAAATTGGTGTACCATTCATATTTTTCATCCTTCAATGCGTGCATCACCAAGAAGTTGTCGTAATTTCCAATATGGGCTGTGAAAAATTCTTTGGATTCTTCAGGTTCTCCGTATTTTTCGGTCAGCATTGATTTGAGGGTCTCATACTCGCTTTTGAGGGAGGTCCAGGTCTCTTGGTCAGGGAACAAAACAGAGATAAAACTGACCACATCAAGGTTTTTCAGGGTATATACGCCGATGGTGCAGCCTTTGTGGCCAGCGAAGTCGCCCGACAGTGCAGCCACGCCGTCATAAGTTCCCTCGTAATGGAACCCAGCCTTGATCATAGCATCGGTGTATGCCTTTAAGGTGCCGTCAATGGGCACGCCCTTGAAGGAGAGGTGTTGCTGGGCGAAAATGTTGCCTGCTAGAATGAGGCAGGCGAAGAAGAGGGTGAGGTGTTTTTTCATAGTTGTTTGTTTTTTTCTTTGTAATACTGTACGACATTAAAGACAGATGTGCGTGGGTAATCCTTAATATTAGAAACAGCTTGCCCGTTTGTGAGTTTCTCGATATTACGCATAGCAGTTGTTCCGTCTTTTTGAGTTAAGCCGAGGAACTTGTTGATAGCTTTGGTGTTAGCCATATCGTTAATCGGCAATAAGAATGCTGTTTCACACTCTTGCGAAAAGTCAAAGTTTGCGGTGTTATATTCTGCAATGCCCTGTGATAACAAGAATACTGAAACACCATAAGAACGCATTTTGCGTAAAATGACTTCCAGAATCTCAAGCGATTTCTTTTCACGAAATAAGTCGTGTGCTTCATCAATCATCAGCACATAGCGCATTTCACGATACTCACCATTTACATCGGTACTTCCCATATTTGAGAATACATTGAAGATATAATTGATAATCAAGAATACCGAAGTGAAACGAACCGTACTACTCAAATCGCCTGACAAAGATAGATAATAGTTATTATTAAGGAACTTACTCGGATTAGTTACTTTTGATTCGAATAATTCGTAATCAGTTAATCGGCTCATTATTTCCGTTAAAGAATCGGGCTTTATATCTTGTTCCTGAATTATATCATATACTTCTTTTAAAGACGGATAATCTCCTCCTGATTGCCTGTTGAATGCTTCTAAAACTGCACCTTTTAATGTCTGTTGCTGGACCTTCCCTAAGTTAGAATACTTGGCAATAATGTCCACAAATTTATCTATGCCGATCAATTTGTTGTTTCTGTTGACGTTATCAATGAATGATAATGGATTTAGTGGAAATGGTTCTTCCGGAGCATTGATGCATGTGGTTTGCGTTGTTTCAAAGAAATCGGCCATTCGTTCTCTATCATCTTTGGAAACACCTTTGAAATCAAGGAATAAGAAGTTGACCTGTCCCTGTGTCTTAATGGATAACTGACGCAAGAACTCCAATGCAAATTGAGACTTGCCCGAACCAGATTTACCGGCAACGGCAATATGTTGGTTATTATATTGCTTTGTGTTGTTAAAGCAGAATTCAATAGGATCTTGTGTGTCTGGATTGTAGCCTATTTTAATATTTATAGGTCCAGTAAAGGATGTTTTTGTAATATGTTGATTTTGATTGCGCACAGCATCTAATGGGACAGGCGCATCCTCTATGGCATCAATACCCTTGCTAAGATTCTCGACAAGGAAGTCAAAGAAGGTATATTGTTGACGATTTTCAAAGAGGTAGTGTATCTGTTCCAATCCGTGATCTACGTGAAGTTTGACATACTTTGGGATGAGGTCGTTATTTTTATTTATGCCGTAAGCTTGGCATATTAGAGCAATGTAATAATCCTTATTAGCAACGTCAAATAAAATGCTGTCTTTATACTCCTTACCTTGAGAATCGTACGTGTTAAATTCTACGGGAGTAAAGCGTCTTCCTAATGAAAGAGAATAGCCTAGTGCAATACGGGCGATGATATTTTCCTTTGCATTGCCCGGTAATTTTTGTGTCAAAAAAGTGACAACCTCTTGGTTTTTTCTTGATGTCTTAATGTTGATAATCATAAATCTTCCCTTTCAGTTAGTTTAATTCTTCTTTGGATTTGGATTTTCACCATTGTATGCTTCAAATAGTTTATCTGGATTAACTTCTACAAAGTGTGAAGCATCTTTATCATTAAGAATAAGATATGTTTTACTAGTAATATCCTTTATGAGAGAATACTCCACTTCTGTCAACTCTTTCATTAATAGAGGGAAGAATACAACCTGTTTTGAAACAGAGGGATAGAACTTTGTAAGGATGTTTTTGCTATGATTTGGGTCAAGTTTCTGCATAGGACTATCAATAAAAACTGGGAATTCTAATTGCGTTTCCTCTACTAAAGCGCCTAATAAAGCGGATGCGAACAATTGTTTTTCTCCCATAGAGAGATTCCCCTTGTCAATCTTCTTGTTGTAGCCGTCATATAAGTTAATGTCTACGTCTTCACCATTACCTTGGATATCAACAATAACTTTATGCACGAAATCAGATTTATGCATAAAGGATTTCAGCTTTTCCTCTAGTTTCTGCTCCAAAGCTTTCTTTTTCTCTGCTTTGAATCGTTGGAGGAATTTCTGAATAGTATGGATAAGACGTGTAGCCTCATCGTCAACCGCCTTATTTTTAGCAGCAACATCTATTTTCTTGGAGAGTATTTCTTTCTTTTGCTTGAAAGTTTTTATATCCTCTTTGATTTGTTCTTTTCGCTCGGTAAGACGACCTATCTCCATCACAAGCAGTTGAATGTCATTGTCCAAACGGTCTTTCTTGTTTCGGAGCTCTTGTATGTATTCACTTTCGGCATTCTTTTCTGCTTCACGAATTTCCTTTTCGATCTTGTATAATTCGGCTTTCGCAGTAGAATATTTATGAGATAGAATTTCAAAAGATGCTTTACTTTCCTTGATTTTTGCAATTAAATTAAAAAATTCATCACTATGCAGGTCTGTTAAGTCATGTAGAACTTGGAAACCATCAAACTGTGTCGCATCGTAATCGCTATAAAAGTGCTTAAGTATGAGCCTCTTTATTTCTTCTTCATAGAAGTTCCGAATCTTAACATCAATAACACCTTGATAGTTGCTACGAGCTTGATCTAACTCATTAAGGATGTCATCTGTCTTTTCCTCCACTCCTTCTAATTGTACTTTGTTTTGTCGATATGCTTTTTCTCTATGCAGTTGTTCTGCAACTTCCGAAACAACATTACCAGCTAGACCAAAAGGAATGTAATTATACAAATCCTTTAGCCCGTCTTGCGCTTCGTCCAACAATCTTTGCTGTTCGTTACGATTTGCTTTCAATTCATTAAGGCGTTCGACGCTCATTAAATCACCTTCACGGATTAGTTTCTCTTGCAATTGTGTAAAATCATAGTGTAACGAAATTTTATCCTCGTCCTTTTCTTTTATCTGCTGTTCTATTGCTTCAATTTCTTCTTCTGCTTTCTCTATTTGCGCCGTTAAGTCAATAAAGTTTTGTTTATCTTGCGGTTGAGCGGATTCTTTTCGATATTCATCTTGTAATCGCTCCAACTCTTTCTTTAGAGTGTCGTACTTTTGAATACCGAGAACTTGTGAATACGCCTTACTTAACTCGCGACGTTGCTCAGGCGTGTTTATTTCTGCAAATGAGACAATCTTTTCCGCATCGAAGAAAAAGAATTTCGCAATCTCGATAGGGAGGATGTAGTCACGAATGAAAAATTCCTCTTCTTTAGGATCTGCAAATAAGTCGCTCTCTTTGCCATCTATGAGAATACGCAATTCATCGTCGGTACTCGTTGCGCTATCATACGAACGAATTATAGTAATATCGGTGCAGGTTGTGTCGGGGATCTCAACATTTGTAAATGTAACAGATACAGAGAACCGTGTTTCACCATTTCGTTGCGCCTCTTTATTCAAACTGTTGCCAATGTAGCGTCCATAACCACCTTTTTCGACTATTTCTTTTTTGTAAAGATCATCAACGTTCTCCATTTGACGACCATATAAACACCAAACCAGCGACATAAGGAAGGTTGTTTTACCAAAGCCATTATTGCCGCTAATGATCACTATATTGCGGTCTCTATCTGGAGTAAAATCAATTTTGTTTACTCCTTTATATATGCGGAAATTGTTAAGTTCAACACTTTTTATAATCATAGCTCTTTTCTCTCTAAATATTTTTTGATTCGCGTTTCTATGTCATTTGAAAGTCCGTGGCGACGTTTCATAAGAGACTTGCTCTTTTGCAAGAGTAGTAGTTGTTCAATAAGTTCGCCCTCTTCTGGATTATCTTTGCAGACTTCACGCATTAAGTCTGCTTCCAATTTGTTTTTGTTGTTCTCTTCCATAATAAGAGATGTATTATAGATTGAATTATATATGTCTGATACTGAATAACCAAAATTGAAATCACGATACCAATTGACTTGTATGGCAATGAGCTCTTGGTCAGAAATGAGTCTAATTTCAGGGTCGTGTTCTTGTAATTCTTTTTGCACTTGCAACAAACGCTTCAACATTGAAGCGCGGTAACTGAAAATATATGGCCCCATATCATTTATCGCCGGACGACCGTCACGACGAAAGGGCAAACGATTGGATATTATATTGCGTTCTTGATCAAGTTGCATACGGAAATTGTACAATGGCAGCATCCACCTTCGTCCTTTTTCAATAAGAGCACGCATTGATTTGTCATCTTTAACAACCGTACAAACCCAACATCCAAAGCGACTTTGACCGCAAGAACCGTGACTTTTATCTGTAACCACCGTTGGACACTCATAATCATCAGCACTAGCGTCCAGATAGATATTGAACAAAATGGAATTATCATAACCCCAGGGTGATGGAAAAGCGTTGATTATATACCACACTTCTTCCAACATTAGATCTTTTATCGGAGCATATACCCAAGTGTTCTGCAAAAGAGTGTGGTGTGTGAGGCGTTCGCCGTGTCGTTCGTGTTTCTTTATAGAACGTGCACGAGTGGCACTTTCGGCTTTGCGCGTACCAATAAGAATAATAGCTTCGCCACATTCGTCAACCTGTTCTGTGATAAAGCGTGCCGTTGGTTTAATTTTCATTCGCTCCGTACACCAACGAAAAGCAGTGTTGGGGACGGGATAGCCCTTCCCGATGACATTCACCCAAAATGAATCTTCCAATTTTGGAATAGTCTTGCGTACAAAAATCGGCAAATCCTGTTCCATAGCGGCTTGCTCAATTTGTTTTAGCACCTCATCCACATATTTTGATATGATTGGATTTTCAACCAGTGTGTCATTACATACCACATAAACAGGTCTTCGTAGTTGGAAAGGCGCGGGTATGGTCTCTTTGACTTTTTTAAGAGCAAGCCAAACTAATGTGAGCAAAACAGTTGAGTCCTTGCCGCCACTGAAACCAATAATCCATGGACGAAAAGATGTGTCTGCATACAAATATTGATCAAGTATCTCGTCAATAATATATTCAATACGATGGTTTTTATACACGTCACTTCTTTCCTTTCCGCCCCAAAAAAGAAGCGCAGAACCACTTTATTTACTATCAAGGCTCTGGAAAGGCCTGCGGCATAATAAAGTAACTCCACGCTATGCGCAGACATTACTTTTTGCTGTTGCCGCTTCACAATTTTCCAGATTCTGATAGACACGCAAAAAGACAATGCTTTTTTCGTAAATTATTTATATAAAGAGGTTTACTTCTTCAATAGGCTCTGTTTTTAGTTATAACTATTAATAATTACTGTTTTTTGTGAATCTTTCAATTCACCGCTGCAAAAATAACATTTTTCAGTTAAAAAGCCAATCTCCCCCTCGAAATCCATTCTCCATTCTCAACTCTCCACTCTCAATTCTTAAAGATTCCCGCGTGCTTGTTGGCCCAGCGCTCAGTGTAGAAATCGTAGTAGCGGCCCCCTTTCTTCATAAATATTATATGTAATATGGAGGGGATGCCGATGACGAAGAGGTACAGAGGACCGAAAATCTTGGAATCGACGGTGTGCCCGTCCATCTCGTGGCGGATGGTGAACTCGTCGTGCGCCGTGTCGGGGTGGAAGAAGGCGAAGTTGCCCAATGAGATGCCGCCGGCCCTCTCCGGGAAACGTTTGCCCGCCAGACCGATACAGTAGTTGCGGCACGTCACCATCCGCAACTTGCCCAGAAAGGGCATTATGGCCAATGCCACCAGATTCTGGGGCAGCTGCCACACGAAAAGGAGCGCGAAGAGAATGCTGTGCGTTACTCTTTTATCCATTCAAAGTCCGTCTGCTTTTTGAGAAGGTCAACGGCCACAACACGCACCTTGAGCTTGTCGCCGAAGCGCAACGAGCGCCCGTGATGCAACCCGACAAGCGTATAGTTCTCTTCGTCAATGTAATAGAAGTCGTCGTTGAGGGTGCGCATCGAGATGAGTCCCTCGCACTTGGATTCGGCCAGCTCGGCGTAGATGCCCCATTTGGAGACGCCGGAGACGGTGGCGTCGAAGGTTTCGCCCACCTTGTCGGCCAGATACTCGGCCTGCTTGTACTTGATGGAGGTGCGCTCGGCCTCGGTGGCCTGGTGCTCCATCTGCGAACAGTGCTTGCAGTACTCCTCGTACTCCTCTCTTTTGACCGACTCGCCGTTGGCCAAGTAGCGGTCGAGGAGGCGGTGCACCATCAGGTCGGGATAGCGGCGGATGGGGGAGGTGAAGTGCGTGTAGTAGGGGAAGGCGAGCCCGTAGTGGCCGATGTTGTCGGTGGAGTAGCAGGCGCGGGCCATCGTGCGGATGGCGAGCTTGCTGAGCATATCGTAGTCGGCGTGCCCCTTCTGCTTCTCGAGCATATCGTTGAGCGAGCTGCTGAGCGCCTTGGGCGTGTTGGTCTTGAGCTCGAAGCCCAGCTTCTTGACGAAGTTCTTGAAGGTGTCGATCTTCTCGTCCAGGGGCTTGTCGTGGATACGATAGACGAAGACGTTGGGCTCCTTTCCCGTGAGCCGTTTGCGCCCCACCTTCTCGGCCACGCGCTTGTTGGCCAGAAGCATAAACTCCTCGATGAGCCAGTTGGCCTCCTTCTGCACCTTGAGATAGACGCCGATGGGGTGGCCGCTCTCGTCGAGCTTGAATTTCACCTCCTCGGTCTCGAAGTTGATGGCGTTGTTGTCGAAGCGCTTCTTGCGCATAATCTGGGCCAGTTCGTTGAGCTTGGGCAGCACGTCGGAGAGCACGCCCTCGCCGGTGTCAATCACCTGCTGGGCCTGCTCGTAGTCGAGGCGGTGGTCGGAGTTGATGACGGTGTGGCCGAACCACTCCTTGTGGACCTTGGCGTTGTCGTCGAGGTCGAAGACGGCGCTGTAGCAGAGCTTGTCCTCGTTAGGCCGCAGCGAGCATAGGTTGTTGGAAAGCGCCTCGGGGAGCATCGGGATGGTGCGGTCCACCAGATAGACGGACGTGGCGCGCTCGTAGGCCTCCTTGTCCAAAGCGGTGCCGGGGCGCACGTAGTAGGAGACGTCGGCGATGTGGATGCCGATGCGATACAGGCCGTTGTCGAGTTTCTCGTACGAGATGGCGTCGTCGAAGTCCTTGGCGTCGGCAGGGTCGATGGTGAAGGTGGTGACGTCGCGGAAGTCGCGGCGCTGCTTGAGCTCTTTGGCCGAGATCTCCGTGGGGATGCTGTTGGCCTCCTCTTCCACCTCTTTGGGGAACTTGAGCGGGAAGTCGTTCTCGGCGAGGATGGCCATCATCTCCACGTCGTTGTTGCCGGGCTTGCCGAGCACGTGGATCACTTCGCCCAGCGGGCTGCGCGTGCCGGCCACCCAGTCCACGATGACCACCACCACCTTGTCGCCGCTCTTGGCTTTGCGCAGCAGGCGGCCGGGGATGATGATGTCGCGGCGGAAGAAGACGTTGTCGGGGATGAAGTAGGCCACGCCCTTCTTGATGGAGATGGTGCCCACGAGCTGCTTGCGACTGCGCTCGAGCACCTCCACCACCTGCCCCTCGGGGCGCTTGCCCCGGCGGGTGGGGAAGAGCGCCACCTTGACCAGGTCGTTGTTCAGGGCGTTGCCCAGGTTGCCGTCGGCGATGAAGATGTCCTCGGCCTGCGACTCCTCCGGCGAATCGTTGGGGTCGTACTGGGGAATGACGAATGCCATCCCGCTGCGCTTCATCTCGATGCGGCCGGTGACGTAGTTGCGGTTGGTGTCCTTGTTCTTCAGCTGCTTGTAGTTGACACGGTACTTGCCGCGCCCGGCGTGGAGCAGCAACTTGGCCTCTATCAGGCGGTCAATCTGCTCCTTGACCTGCTCGCGGCCTTTCTTGTCGTAGATGCCGACCTTGGCGGCAATTTGTTTGTAGTTCAGTTTTTCGTTTTTGCCGGATGACATTGCATCCAGTATGTTCTTTGCTAGTTCTTTCATTGATATAATGTTGTAAGTTGTTAGGTTAAAAAGGTTAAAGGTTATAGGTTAAAGGTTATAGGAGTTAAAGTCTTCGGTCTTCGGTCTTCGGTCTCAAGTCTTCAGTCTTCAGTCTTCGGTCTTCGGTCTCTGGTCTTCGGTCTCTGGTCATCAGTCTCAAGTCTCAAGTCTTCAGTCTCTGGTCTTCAGTCTTCAGTCTCCAGTCTCAAAAAGTACTCTCCACGCGCAGATTGCCGTGGTCGTCGTAGATGAAGCAGGCCTCCAGTGCGGTGTCGGCCTTGACGATGCGCAGGGAGGACTCCAGGCCAAGCACCATAAAGGCGGTGGCGTAGGCGTCGGCGGTGGTGCAGTCGGGTGCCAGCACGGTGACGCTGAGCAGGTTGGTCTCTTCCGGGCATCCTGTAACCGGGTTGAGGATGTGCGTGTAGCGTTTGCCATCCTTCTCAAAATAGTTGCGGTAGTTGCCGGAGGTGGCCACAGCGCGGTTCTGCAGTGGGAAGCTGCGCTGGCTCTCCACGGCCCCGTCGGCGGTGGAGGTGGGCGTCTGGATGCCCACTTTCCAGGGCTTGCCCTGCTTGGTGCCGTGGGCCACAATCTCGCCGCCGATCTCCACGATGCAGTTCTTGTATCCTGAAGCGATGAGGTGCGCCGCCACCTTGTCCACGGCGAATCCTTTGGCGATGGCGTTGAAGTTGAGCTGCACGCGCGGGTCTGCCTTCACGATGCGCCCGTCTTCAATGCTGATCTTTGCGCTGCCCACGAACTGCCGCACCGAGTCGATGGTTTCGCGGGGCACGACCTGCTTCTGCCCTTCACGGCCGAATCCCCACAGCTCCACCAACGGCTGTATGGTGCAGTCAAAAGCCCCGCCGGTTTTGCCCGACACCACGAGCGCCATTTGCAACACGTGGAGGAAATCCTTGCTCAATGCCGTCTCTTGGCCCGCATTGACCTGCGAGATGAGGGAGGTGGTGTCGAAGATGGAGAAGGTCTTGTTGATGTGCCGCAACAAGGAGTCCACCTGGCTGGGCAGGGTAGGGTCGGGAGCCCCGATGTAGGTGATGTGGTATGTGGTGCCGAGTGCCGCGCCGGCAAACTGCTGTACCGGTGCCCGATGGCAGGCTGTGCCCAAGAGCACGCATCCGATGACAATTATCAAAATCTTTTTCACGGCTGCAAAGGTACACAAAATACTAATACTTATATTACCCCTACAACACATACCGCCAGATTCCGATGAACTGCAGCACAATGCCGATGACGACGAAAATGTGGAACACGAAGTGTATGTAGCGCTTTTTCTTCCCGATGAGGTAGAGGACGGCCCCGATGGTGAAGGCCAGACCGCCCCAGAGCAGCCACAGGAAACCGTTCATCGTCATCCCCGTGATGGCGTCGCGCAGACTGATTACCACGCACCAGCCCATCCCAAGGTAGCAGGCCATCGAGAACTTGGAGTACTTCTTCAGGTCGATGGCGTTGAGCGTGGCGCCCAAGAGGGCCAACGCCCACTCGATGCCGAAAATCACCCAGCCCATCGTCGGATTGACGGAGCGGATGCTCAGCAGGGCTATCGGCGTGTAGGTGCCGGCTATGGTGAAGAAGATGTCGCAGTGGTCGATGACGCGCATCACTTGCTTGCCCTTGCCCTTGGGCAGCCCGTGATAGACGCTGGAAACCACAAAGGTGATCAGCACGCAGGTGGTGTACAGGGCCGCGCACACGACCGACAGGGCCGAGTGGCTGCGGATGGAAGTCTGCAGCGCCAACACGATCATCACGAGGGCACAAACCGCCCCGACAATGTGGCTCGTCATATTCAGCATCTCCTCGCGGGAGGTGTAGTTCGGAAACAATCGCTGTGCCAAAGGTGTTCTTTTCATCCTTGCTTCTTTTTGTCCTGCATTGGTTTTGGGCGGCAAAAGTACGAAAAAAGAAATAATTTTGTACTTTTGCAGCCTAATATTGAGACGATGGCAGATTTGCAATGGACCCTTTTTATGGACCGCGACGGCGTGGTGAACGAGCAGATTGTAGGTGGCTATGTGATGGAGCCAGAGCAATTTGTCTATATCCCTCACTTCCTTGAGGCGATGAAGTTGCTGCGTCCCCGCTTCGCGAGAATCATCCTGGTCACCAACCAGCAATGCGTGGGCAAGCGTCTCTGCACGCTGGAGGACATCGACCATATCCACGACCGTATGCAGGGCCAGCTCCTCGTGCAAGGCACTCCCTTCGACAGGATCTACTGCTGTCCCCACCTTGCGTCGGAATCCTGTGCCTGCCGCAAGCCCAACATCGGAATGGCGATGCAGGCGCAACGCGACTTCCCGGAGATTGACTTTGGGAAGTCTTTGATGATTGGCGATTCGATTTCCGATATGCAATTTGCCCGCAATGCCGGTATTATTCCCGTCCACGTGGGGGCGGTAAGACATCCTGAGTTCGAGCATATTCTCGACATTACCACCTCCCATTTTGACTCTCTTTACGATTTTGCCCTGCATCTGGACGATATTCCCCCATTCTCCCGTTAGCCTATGTTCATCACTTACTTTTTCATTTACCTGATCTGCTATCCGTTGGCGCTGTTGCCGTTGCCAGTGCTCTATCTGCTGGCGGCCCCGCTCTATCTGGTGCTGAATTATGTGGTGCGCTATCGCCGCAAGGTGGTGGAGGAGAACTTGAAGGGCTCTTTTCCGGAAAAGGGTGGGCGAGAGTTGCGCCGCTTGCGCAACCAGTACTACTGGCATCTGTCGCAGATTGCCGTGGAGATGATCAAGATGCTGGTGCTGCCGCGCAGAGCCCTGCGCCGCCGCTACCACTGCGCCAATCCCGAAGTGGTGAATGCTTTCTTCGACCAGGGCCGCAGCGTTATCCTGATGTCATCCCACTACAACAACTGGGAGTGGATGATTCTGGCGCTGGAGGAGATGTTCAAGCATCACGGCGTGGGCGTGGGCAAGGGCAATTCCGACAAGGTGTTCGAGAAACTGGTGAACCGCGCGCGTACCCGCTATGGCACGCAGGTGGTGTTTGCCGACACTGTGCGCGACACATTCGAGGAGTACGAAACCCAGCACCGCCCGGCGGCCTATATGATGCTCAGCGACCAGTCACCCAACAGCAAGAAAAAGTGCTATGTAACTCAGTTCCTGAACCATACGACGGGCGTTATCTTCGGGGCCGAGCACTTCGCCCGCAAATACGATATTCCTGTCTTCTATTATCAGGTGATAAAAGAGAGGATGGGCAAATACCGCGTTGAGGTTCAGCTCATTGCCGAGCATCCCAACGACCTGCCCGAGTACGCCATTACCCAACGCTATGTGGAACTCCTCGAGCAAACCATACGCCAGCAACCTGCCTTCTGGCTCTGGAGTCACCGGCGCTGGAAATTCCAATTTGATTAATCTCTATCCCCAGTCAATCTTGAGAAAATGGACTTCGTAATTCGCAAAGGCTTGGATCTGAAAATCGCCGGAGAGGCCACCGACACGATGTTGGAAAACGTCTTGTCTGACACCATATATGTCAGTCCTGGCGACTTCCGCTGGCTGCAGCCTAAACTGCTTGTCAATGCGGGTGACACTATGCAGGTGGGCACGCCCCTCTTCTGCGACAAGCAGGACGAGCGCATCGTGGTTGTATCCCCGGTTGCGGGCATTGTGAAGGAGATTGTGCGGGGCGAGAAGCGTGTTGTCCAATATGTGGCCATCAGCCGCGATGTGGAGGCCCCCACGCATCTTCAAGTGCCGTTTGACGAGCCCTCCGACGGACGTGCCATCCGGGCGCTGATGTTGCAATATGGACTGTGGTCCTCACTTCGCCAGCGTCCCTTTGCGGTGATTCCCAACCCCGATGTGCGTCCCAAGTCGGTGTTTGTGCCCTGTTCCGACAGCAACCCCCTCGCGCCTGACTATAGCATCCTGATGCGCGGTCAGGAGGATTCTTTCTTGCGCGGACTCCAGATTCTGCTGATGGCGTCCGATGGCGCTTCGATGCATCTTTGTATGAGAAAAGGGGCCGACAATGCGCTGTTTGAGAGGGCAAACAATGTGGAGAAACACTACTTCAGCGGTCCGCACCCTGCCGGCAACGTGGGCACGCACATCCATCATATCGACCCCATTGACAAGGGTGATACGGTCTGGTTCATCCATCCGCAGGAGGTGGCCCGGATAGGGCGCTTCTTCGCGGAGCATATCCTGCAGTTCGGGAAGACCGCTGCCCTGACCGGCCCTGCAGTCGGGCAGACCGGCTACTTCAACACCGTGTACGGTGCGGACCTGACGGCGCTGCTCAACGACAACCTTACGCAAGATAACATCCGCATTATCAGCGGCAGTGTCTTGAGCGGTCGCAAATGCCAGGAATTGCCCCTGTTGGGTTTCCACGACCAGCAGATGACGGTCATCGCGGAAGGCGGAAAGCGCGAGTTTTTGGGTTGGTTGTTGCCCGGACTGAAGAAGTGGAGTCTCTCGCGCACCTTCCTCGCCTGGCTCACGCCCAAGCGCACCTACGAAGTGAATACCTCGCTGCACGGTGGTCGCCGCGCCTTTATGATGACGGACGTTTATGATAAGGTCTTTCCCTTTGACTTGATGCCCCTCCAGTTGCTCAAAGCCTGCGAGATCAAGGATATAGAGCAGATGGAAGCCCTCGGCATTTACGAGGTCGATAGCGAGGACTTCGCCCTTTGCGAGTTGGTGTGCCCCTCCAAGAAGGAGTGCCAGAGGATTGTGGAGGAAGCGATGAAGGAGTTGAGAGTGGAGAGTTGAGAGTGGAGAATTTTTTCGTTTATGTTTATTAAGCGAATGTTCTTGTGCAGAGATATTTGGGAAAGTTCATACTTCAGGATGATAGAACTTGTGAATCTTTTCAGCCATCCGACGACGGGACTCTTCGAACGGAATACACTGGGCAATTTCTTCATCGGAGATTATCTGATAGGTTGTTTCTGCGGCAACTCCATATGCTGTGACTGGTTCATTAGCCTCGGACTTCCTGATCCTTCTGTGGGACAATCCTTTTCCATACTATTGCTTTTCTACAGTGCAAAGATACTTCTTTTTTCTCATGTCACTTGCAAATTAAGATTTTTTGTATTTTTGCGGTCGGTTTGGATGTGTTTCCAAGCCAACAATTTTTGAATATAACGAAGCGTTATGCTCGTTCTTGCAATCGGAAACGTAGGAAATTTCTGAATTATAATGCGAGACAGTATGACGGCTTACGCTTCCAGCGTGGGCTGTTTCCCATATCTGCATTATAAGGTTTCCTACGACCTCCGATTGAAGAAGTGGTGTACAGTACCACGCTTCTTTTTGTGTTATCGCTCTTTCGGTGCTGAGGAGTAGAAAAGCAATAGGTGTTGAAAATATTGAATTATGAAAAAGTTATTTGCAGTGGCGCTTATTTTACTATTTGTTGACCAAATTAGTGCCCAAAATCTTCTTATTGACAAGATTGAAGATAATGGTGATAGATTGCTTCAGACCAAGTATACTAATGTTTATATGAAAATGTGGACAGGTGGTGCAGTGAGCCTTTCTTGTGTAGTGAGCGGTGCTGATACTAATTATATATTGTTTTTTAAGTTATGTGAATTTACTAAACAAATGGATGAGGGAAGACATTTGTTGATAAAGTTGAAAAACGGATCTATCATCACTCTTCAAAATATAATTGAAATAGGCCCAGAAGACTACACTATAACAGTTAATGGTGAATGCCTGATATTCCCAGCATATCCAATACCAAAGGATGAACTTCTAAGCATAATCAATGACAATGTTGTAAAAATCAGAATTGAAACAAATACAGAAATGCTTGATAGGAATATTACAGGGAAAATGTCTAAAATTTTAAAAGAAGATTTTCTTCTCATCAACAAGGCGCTAAAAGAACCCAAAGAAAAGAAAAGTATTTATTCGGATTTTTAATTTTAATTAAACACATTTATATGAAAAGTGATTCAAAAAGGATATTCGTTTGTATTATTGCAATCGTTATATCCTGTGTGGCATTAATAATTTCCTGTGTGAATTGTTTCTCGGCTCGTTGCGTTTGTGGAAGCAATATGTTGTCAGTTCTTGTAGGAATTTGTGCCACTTTTATGGTTTGTTATCAGATTTGGAATACCATTGATGTAAAAGAAACTATAAAAGATGTTGAAAAGATAACAAGTGAATTCTCAAATCTGAAACGAAAGGTTGAAGATGGTGAGAAACATATGCAGGAAAGTATCGATATTATCAACTCGTTAATCTCGTATAATAACCATACAAATTTGACATATGTGTCTGAATCAGTTTTGTTTATGCATCATGCCGTGCTTTCAGGACTGGATGCTAATAGAGAAGACTTTGATTTTATCTTTAACTATTTAAGCCTATTCATTAGTGAATTAACAGAAATGTCGATAACAGGTGCAACTTTAACAATTGAAAACAGTAACAGGGAAAAGATAATCAGCGACCGAAGATCACCATACTATACCAAATCGGTATCATACGCCATTGATGTTTTTACAAACCAGATAAAAGAGACTAATGAAAACATTGTTAATCATAAAAGTTACGGCAGAATCCGCAATCAATATGAGCAAATAAGGGAAACATTATTCAAGAAGATTCTGGAAATCCGAAATGGAGAAATTGTAGATGCGTAAAATGCGCATATGCTAACATCGTCATCAACAATTCTACCAATTTTGCCAATCCCCCACTCCAATATTGAGGAGTAATGCCTCAAGATTTTGACCTACAACGACCAAAACATACTCGGCGGGGTTATAGTTCTCACTCTTGATGAGAAAGATATGGCGGAAAACTTGGTCAACGACGTCACCTTCAACGATTCACGAGGCGGCAGCACTGTTACTAGTATGGTTCAGGAGACGGATTATAAGTGAGTTGAGAATGAAGAGTTTTTTCGTTTATGTTTATTAAGCGAACATTCTTATGCGGGAATAATTTAATAGTAAAGAAAACTATGGACGGCATCGTGAACGATGATTATCGTTTCACCCTGAGTATCAACCGTGATCTCATACGCAAAATGGAAATCTTCACATATAAACTCCTGCCATCCCTTTTTTACCCATTCTTTTTTTAATCTGGCCTTTGGGAATATGGTCGCATAATCGGAAAGCGATGCCAATCCATCATAGAGACGATCCTTCTTGCGTTCCACAATCTCATAACATAATGTGTGCCAGTGTTTTAAGATGGCAGCATCATAGAATGAATCTATTGCCTGATGCACACGCTCTTCAACAAGTATCTTCATACTTCAGGATGATAGAACTTGTAAATCTTTTCAGTCATCCGACGACGGGACTCTTCGAGCGGAATACACTGGGCAATTTCTTCATCGGAGATTATCCGATAAGTTGTTTTGGTGGCAACTCCATATTCTGCGACCGGTTCATTAACCTTCGGAGTTTCAGATTCTTCTATGGGATAATCCTTTTCCATACTATTGTTTTTTCTACAGTGCAAAGATACATAATTATCTTAACACATTTCAAGTCTTTCTCCGAATATTTCAAAGAACGTTCTATTGGTGTTTTTTTTATCATTCCATCTGAGTATTATATATCTAGGGCGAAAATTGTTATCTTTGCCGCTCATATTCACCCCGTATGAAAAAATCGATCACCATCATCCTATTGCTGTACACCGCCATCCTTTCACCTTTACACGGTCACGCACAGAATGCCCTCGTTCAGTCCACCTGGGAGTACCTCAACCAGCGCGGCTACCCGCAGTGGTTCCAGGATGCGAAGCTCGGCATCTTCATCCACTGGGGACTCTACTCCGTGCCGGCCTACGCCTCCAAGGAGGGCTACGGCGAGTGGTTCTACCGCGGACTGATGCAGAAAGATGTGGAAAGGATGCGTATTATGAGCTACTACGCCGATACTACCAAGCCTGTTTTCAACCAGTACAAAGAACTCACCAAATACTGGTATGCTGAACTCTGGAATCCAGACGAATGGGCAGACCTCTTCCAGTATGCGGGAGCGAAATATGTGGTTTTGGTCACCAAGCACCACGACGGCTACTGTCTGTGGGACAGTCAGTATCAGCCTGAATGGAACAGCGTGGTGAGCGGTCCGAGACGCAATATCGTGGAGGAACTGACCACGGCGGTGCGAGACGAGGGAATGCGGATGGGCTTCTACTACTCGCTGCCCGAATGGACTAACCCGCGCCACATCTGGATGGAGGACCCCGACAGCGCGATTGGCGACTATGTGGACAACTATATGGTGCCGCAGTTCAAGGAGCTGGTGACGCGCTACAAGCCTGACCTGATCTTCTCCGATGGCGACTGGAACAATACGGCAGAACAGTTGCGCTCCCAGGAGCTCATCAGCTGGTACTACAACACTGTGGGCAAGGACGCCATCGTGAACAACCGCTGGGGCCACGGCACGAAGCACGGTTTCCTGACGCCCGAGTACAGTGCGGGCATCGCCAATACGGAGGTGCCTTGGGCCGAGTGCCGTGGATTCGGACGCAGCTTCGGTCTCAACCGCAACGAGGACTTGGACAACTACCTGACTGACCAGGAACTAATCCAGCATTTCGTGGAGTTGGTGGCGCACGGCGGTGGCCTGACCCTCAATGTAGGGCCCAACGCCGACGGCACCATCCCGCTCATCCAGCAGGAACGGCTGAAGGCTCTCGGCAAATGGTTGGAAATCAACGGAGAAGCGATATATGGGACAAGACCTTATGAGATTCCGTGCCAGCAAGAAAGAAGTGTAACCCAGATGCCTCCGTCTGAAACCATTGACTTTGACTGGGTTCGGAATGCACCGTTGCGCAGCGTAAGTACGGATCATTTCACAATCCATTGGAGCGGCGAAGTCGTGATTCCCGAAGACGGGCAATACACATTAACACTAATTGCCGATGACAAAGCTTATGTTTACCGAGAGACAGCCAACAAGGAATGGGAGACTCTGCTCTGTTACGACAAAAACGCCTCAGAAAACCCTCAAGCACAAACCGTATTGACACTTCACAAAGGTGAGACATTACCCCTTCTTGTTGAATTCATAGAAAATGATTTAGAGGCCTCCATCTCATTGAAGTGGAGCAAAGACGGCGGAGAACCGACACCCGTTCCCGCAGACTGGAATGGTGGAGTGTATTGGGATAAAACCACCCGCTGCTTCACCACCAAGGACAACAACCTCTACATCATCGAGTTCGAACGACCAGACTGTACAAAACCGTTACAAATATATAACATGCCTAAAATCAATCCCAAGGCAACATTCCGACTGCTGGAAGACTGGGGTTATAATGCCAAACTCAAATGGAAGCAGGACAAGGACGGCACTCTCACCATCGACTTCTCCAGTATAACGCAGGAATTGTTGAACCATCTGGAACACGCCTGGGTGATTGAGGTGGGGGATTATAAGAGTGATCAGTGAAGAGTGATCAGTGAGCAGGGAAGGGAGTTAAGTAACTAAGAAACTAAGAAATTAAGACCGTAAATCGCACCTCGTAAATCGCACCTCGCAAATCGCTAACATCCCTCCTCGCATCTTTCCAGCAGGAAGCTCACGGGGCGGAAGCCGTCGTTGCAGCTGATCATAGCGGAGAAGGGGTTCTTCATCCAGCCGTCGTAGAAGTTGCCGCGGCCGGCGGCGAGCTCCTCCACGAACCACCGCATCGACTCCCACGCGCTGTCGCAGAGCCCCTCGGGCTTCTGCCCGCCCACGGCAATCCACGTGTCGCCCTCCCGCACCTCGCACGCGTGCTCGATAGGGTTTTCGTAAAGCTCAGAGAGGTCTTTATGCTGCACTTTCCGGATAGCGGTGATTTTGACGTTGTAAGGGGGCATTTTTTTGTGATTATTACGAGATGCAAAAATACGAATTTTATGCGTATTTGTGTCTTAAGGGATTCTTTCCCTTTGCCCGCAGACCTAACGGCCTGCGATGGTTGTCTCCGTGGCGCCCGTTGCTACCAAGCCCGGCAGACCTAAACGGCCTGCCTTTTGCGTTTCAGCCTTCAGAGAGCGGATTTTGGGGAATGTGGTGCCACCCGCATTTCAGCCCGTTAGGAGAGAAGGGCTCGGGCAGGATTCGGTGCCATTTGCATTTCAGCCCTCAGAGAGAGCGAATTTGGTAGGATGTTATGCCACCCGCGTTTCAGCCCTTTAGGAGAGAGTTGATTTAGGGGAATGTTATGCCACCCGCATTTCAGCCCTTTGGGAGAGAGCGGATTTTTAGGAATGCGATGCCACCCGCATTTCAGCCCGTTAGGGCTGAAGGGCTCGGTAGGAATGCGGCATCCCCCGTGTTTTTTTCGCAGGCCGTTAGGTCTGCGGGCATTGAATGTCCGAACCCTGTTTCGTACGCCAGTGTTAATCAATATGATGCGATTTGTCTTAACAATCAATAGTTAAAATATTGATTATTAATGTATTATAAAATATTCTTTGTATTTTTGCGCCCTGAAATGTATCACTTAAAAAACAGAAAAGATGAGCAACACTTACACTCAAATTCACATTCAAACGGTATTCGCCGTCCGAAACAGAGATGCTTTGATTTCAACGGAATGGCGCGAAAGATTATTTAAATACATTGCATCCATCATCAATGACCAAGGTAACAAAACATTGGCAGTTGGCGGCACAGCAAACCATATACATTTGTTTTTTGGTTTTCGACCGACGCAATCACTGTCATCATTGATGATGAGAGTGAAGCGAGAAACCTCGGATTGGATAAACAGAGAGGGCCTCACTCATTGTCAATTTCAATGGCAGGCGGGTTATGGTGCGTTTTCTTATTCCAAAAGTCACGTTCCGAAGGTTGTCCAATACATATTGAATCAGGAATCGCATCACGCCAAAAGATCATTCCGAGAGGAATATTTGGATATGTTGAAAAAAAATGAGGTGGAATTTGATGAACGGTACATATTTGAGGATGTTTGATATGCCCCTTTGCCCGCAGACCTACGGCCTGCGATGGTCGCCTCCGTGCCGCCCGTTGCTACCGAGCCCGGCAGACCTAAACGGCCTGCCTTTGGCGTTTCAGCCCTTGGGGAGAGAGCGGATTTTTGGGAATGCGGTACCACCCGCCTTTCAGCCCTTTAGGGGAGAATGGCTTGAGGGATTCTTACCCATTGCCCGCAGACCTACGGCCTGCGATGGTCGCCTCCGTGCCGCCTGTTGCTACCGAGCCCGGCAGACCTAAACGGCCTGCCATTTGCGTTTCAGCCCTCAGAGAGAGCGGATTTAGGGGAAGGTGATGCCACCCGCGTTTCAGCCCGTTAGGAGAGAAGGGTTCGGTGGGATGCGATGTCATTTGTATTCCATCCCTCAGAGAAAGCGGATTTAGGGGAATGTGATGCCACCCGCATTTCAGCCCGTTAGGGCTGAAGGGCTCGGTAGGAATGCGGCATCCCCCGTATTTTTCGCAGGCCGTTAGGCCTGCGGGCAAGCGCCATCAATTCCCCGTATAATGCATCGGCATCTGGTACCGGCAGCGCACGGGACGGCCGTCCTTGAGGGCGGGGCTCCAGCGTGGCATCTCGCTTACGATTTGCAGGGCCTGTTCGTTGAGGGCGAGAAACAATGGCACCTTGATTTCGGGTGAGGTCACACTGCCGTCGGCCTCAATGGTGAACTCCATTAGCACCACGCCGATAACGTTCGATTGCCCCACCACGGAATAGTCCATACGCTGCGCTAAGTAATCGTACAGCCCGCTCATCCCACCGGAGAAAGTGGGTGCCTCATCAAAGTCGTTGTCCTCGCAAGGATGTGAGAAGTAGGCGGTCTGCATCGCCATCCGGTGGATTGGATATTGCTGAATAAGTTCAATGATGACGCTGGATTTCAAGTAGATGTTGGCTTCCCATCGAGGCAGTCGCTGGCTGCTGTCGGCCTGGACGTCTCTGAACAAAGGGTTTGGGCCGCTGTGGGGGATGATTTCGTTGAGATATTGTTGCCCGAAGAGGGTATCTACCTCCGTGAAATAGTAAGACAGGACACTTGCCTGGTATGAAGCGAATCTTTCTTCGTAACTGTACAACAAAAAGTTGCACTTATAGCCAGGGTGCATTGCCATAAACTGCTTCAGCGGCTCTAAATAGCGTGGCATATATTTCTGGTCCAGTCTTCCATTCGGGTGCCACGGCAAACAATCGATCACGAACCGCGTGGAATCCTTCAGATAGCCCTGATGGAACGGAATCCCGACATAGTAGCGCCGCTGGGCGGTTGCATTAAGCAGCGTGAAGAGGGCAAGAAGTATCAAAAGGGGTCTTTTCATCGTAATGCACAAAAAATCCTATTGTTCCGTGAACACCAGATAGTATGCGTCGGCAGGGTCGCCAATACCCACACTGGGTGTGTAGAGGTACACCGCCACTCTTTTGTGGCAGGGCTTGCTATAGTAATAATGTTGGAATTCCTTCTGGCAGGAGATACTCTGCCAAATGCGCTGCAAATCGGTTTCGTCGGTTACGGTTGTGTAACGGCCGCTGCTGTTGATGAAGGCAATGTGACCTTGACCGGGATAGGGGAGACCGCTGCTCAACCGCTGTCCGGCACGGAATGATTCGGGGAAATTGAGTTCGCCGCAACCCGACCAGACGATTGTGCCATACATCAACAGGTTGTTGGTGTTGCGGTAAAACAACTTGACATATCCTAAATCTGAGGGGGACTGGCATTCGGATACAAATGGGATTTCATTGCCGATGTTCAGCTTGTCGGTGACATTGAGTGCGTAAAAGCCCTTGTATTGGAAAGTCAGGTAGTCCACTTTGGAAATCAGGATGTGTTTTTGCAAATCTGTAGGCCTAAGGTCGCTTTCGGTGAAGTCGTCAGCAGGCTGCCCAATCCGCTGGTTGACGATCTGCATATAGATAGTGTAGAGGCCTATCATCGATACACGGTACTCGTTGGCGTATATGTCGTTTCCACTGAATGAGGCGCTTATTCCATTGCCGGCCGACAGTGCGCTGACGACAGACACGAGCTCCTCAGGTGTGTTAAAATACTGTTCTTGACTACCAATATAGGGCCTGAAATAATAGGATGACCTGACCAGTTTGGTGAACGTGACAGAGTTCCGTATTTCGTTCATCCATTGGGCAAAAAACTGTTTCTGGATGTTGAAATCATTGTTGTTTATGAGTATTGATACATTGTTGAGTATTGATGCATTGTACGTGGCAGAGATGTACGCCTCCTTGGTCACCCCGTTTTCCGTTTTCAAATACGTATTCCCACTCCCTGCTGTATAGCCGTGTTCGGTCAACAGCGCTTCGATTTCCGACAGTGATTTGCCAAGGCAGGCCTTGAGCAGGGTGAAGTCGTTGGTGATGGGTTCTTGCACTTCAGGGGTGTATTCGACAGGCGGCAATTCCCCAGGCACCCGATAAAAAGGGTCTATGGCTTGCATCTCCGTCGGCGTAGGATCATCGGGATCATCGGGTTCTACGGGATCGATAATGCATCCTGAAAAGCCGAACATCAGAAACAACCAGACAAGGACGGGCGAGATTTGTTTGAGGGCGCTTTTTTTCATGATAACTCGTTTAGGTGATGAAGACGCTGCAAAGATAAATATTTTTTTTCCACCAATTAATTATCTAAAAAAAAAACTGCCCGCAGACCTACGGCCTGCGATGGTCGCCTCTGTGCCGCCTGTTGCTACCGACCCCGGCGGACCTAAACGGCCTGCCATTTGCGTTTCAGCCCTCAGAGAAAGCGGATTTTTGGGAATGTGGTGTCGTTTGCATTTCAGACCTTAGAGAGAACGAATTTGGTAGGATGTTATGCCACCCGCGTTTCAGCCCATTAGGAGAGAGCGAATTTTTGGGAATGTGATGCCACCCGCGTTTCAGCCCGTTAGGAGAGAAGGGGTCGGTGGGATGCGATGTCATTTGTATTCCATCCCTCAGAGAAAGCGGATTTAGGGGAATGTTATGCTATCCGCATTTCAGCCCGTTAGGGCTGAAGGGCTCGGTAGGAATGCGGCATCCCCCCGTGTTTTTTTCGCAGGCCGTTAGGCCTGCGGGCAAATCACAGGAGGTGCTCCTTTTGCATACCTTAAGATTTAAGAATCCTTGATTTACCTCCTCAAATGCAGCCTCGGCAGCAATACCGCAGACTCTTCCGTGTCGTTTTCACCCTTCCAGGCTACTATATAAGTCACTTCAGAGGCATAAACCGAGAAGCGTTGACGTGTGAACTCTTGCAACTCATTACGTTTGTTAGTGGATAAAGCAGCTACACATTCGCCAGTTGATAAGAACAAACGGTTGTCTTTAAACAAAAGCTGCTGACCGCTCCGCAATCTTAAGATAGTCTCCTTCTTGTCTTTGAAAAAGTCGAGATATACATCCTTGTGGGTTAGTTGAACCGTGATTTCATTCGGCGCATTGTATGGCGTGTTGTCTTCCACATACACTATATTCTGTCGCTGGATTCCATCGAAAACTGTCGTGCAAGTATGGATGTAAAGAGAATCTCGAGCGCGGGTCATCCCTACATACAACTTTCTGATGTTTTGTGCGGACTCTTCTTCATTTCGAGCCAACATCAAGTACACGGTGTCAAATTCACGACCTTTGGTCTTGTGTATGGTGGAAACCAACACCGTTTGCTTGTCTGCGAAGCAGAAGTCCTCAATATTGGATTCGAAAACAAAATCCCCAAGATCACTACGATATTTCACCCTGTTGGTACTTTCAAATGCTTGGAAGAAAGCGCGCAAATAATCCAAAAGGTCGCTTTGAGAGTATGAGAGAAGTGTTTTGTCTTTTGCCTCTTTCCAAGCGGGTTCCGAAATGACAGGGGATGAGGTCAGTTTGTCAATCTGTTTCATAAAATAGCGTATTTCAGCTAAATCTGCCAGTCTAAATGAACTGCCGGACTGTATCAGTTTTGTGCGGAATCCCTCTTTAAGCAGAAGCCCGGCCATTTGAACCGCTTCTTCGTTGGTGTTGGTCATTACACAAACGCTGCCTTTTATTCCGTTGTTTTTCAGTTGGTTGATGATGGGTGTGTAAAGATTAGAACTGGCATACTTGGTTAGATGGACCAACCCTGTTTCTTGTCGGATTGCTCTGCACCCCTGTTTCTTCATTCTGTTGCTCAATCGTTGAATATAGTTGTCTGAGAATTGAACGATGTTTCGGCAACTACGGTAATTGTCGGTCATTTCATATTGAGTCGCTTGAAAATCAGTGATGAACGAGCGCATATATTTGGAGTCTGAACCTCGGAACTGGTAGATGTTTTGGTCGTCGTCGCCGACGGCAATTACCCGCATTTCCTCGTTCTGCCGCATCAGCGCCCCCACGAGCGCGTATTCATCGGCATCCATATCCTGAGCCTCGTCAATGACTAGCACAGTTTTCCCGATTTTGGTGGGCTCTACCTCGTTGTTCTCCACCATTTCAGCTGCCCGCTTAACTACTTGGTCGGCCTCTTCCAAGTTGCCTGTTTTCCCAATTAGGTCAAAACTAAAAGAGTGAAACGTCTTGATGTCCACGAAATGGGCGGCATTGCCAATCAGTTTGATTAACCGTTGCTTGAATTCGATGGCGGCGGCTCGCGAGAATGTCAGCATCAGCAACTGTTCGTGTTTTACATCCTCCATCAGCAACAGAGAGGCTAGTTTGTGAACCAGCACTCTTGTTTTGCCACTCCCCGGTCCGGCCGCAACCACAATGCATTTTGATTGCTTGTCTTGGATGATTTCCCTCTGTTTGTCAGACAATTCACCGAACAACTGTTGGTATTTCTCCATTGTGATGTTCTTCTCGATTTCTTGTGCCCGTTCTCCCTTGAAATACTGATTGACAAATTTTTTATGGTCCAACAGAAAATAATCCTGTACAAATTGCAATGCTGCGTTGTAATCCTTAACCATCAAATTGGCATATTCACCTACTATGTGTATCTGCCTGATTTTCTGCTTGTAAAATTCATCCAACAGTCGATAATCTTCTTTCTTATAGCTATATTTCATTTCTGTCAGACGATGGATTTGCATAGCATTGTAAATCACCAAGAATCCACCCTCCAACTTCAACGCCCCTATTTTGCCAAGATAGAGCAATGCCTCTTCCACATCACTTATGTTGCAGATTTTTCCCGATGTGTTCATCAGAGGATTGTCGGCGAACTGTTTCTGAAGTTCTGTCACTGAAAAGTGGACTGATTTAAGTTCGCCAGAGGTGTTTTCTGATTCTTTGGTCGGCAACGAGTATAGTCTCTCTATGATAAAACGGCAAAGGTCCTTGCGAAGATTGTTTTTTATTGTAATAGAGTCTATATCCTGATTCAGTGAAATGCGGACTAATCCTTTTTCAATATTTTCTTTTTTCTTGATGTAAGATTTGATGCTCAGAAAATAGAGAATGGTACGGATGTTTCGGATGGAGGCGTCATGGATACCTGCGATTTGTGCGCTTTCGTTTAGTTCTTTATAGGATATTTCGATTTCGTTGTCACGTGAGATTACCATTGCCAATAGGAATTGTTCGAGTTTGGCAAATGATTCAAAACGTTTCAGGGATTTTTTCGCATTATCAGTTTTATGTAGAAATGCGGACATATCGCGGGAATCCGCTAAAATCCCTTCCTGCCGCATTAAATTCACCGCTTGGATGACCTCGGTTTTGGTCATACCCAACATATCTGCTAAATAGTCCACGCGGGATTCAGATTCCACGCTGCCGGCACTTGCCTTGTACTTGTTGGAAATTAAGGATTTGATAATCCGAATGGCTTGGTCTTGCTCTTTTTGGGAGAATAACGAAGACTGCTCGATACGTTTACGGGCTTCTTCCATATTTTTGACCATAATGCCCGTGGCGAATACTCGGGGTACGTTGTTGCCGCGACTGACGTAACCCGCTTCCTCCAAAGCCGCTATGGCTGTGCGTACGCGGGTTTCGATGTCTGCCACCTCATCATTCCATCCTGCTTGTCGTGCGATTTCCAAGGCGGAACAACTCACCGTTTTCCGTTGTCGGGTGAGATCCTTGATAGCTTTCCATACTTGTTGTATTTCGCTAATGCTCAGTTTTGTCTGATTCAGTAAAATGAAGTGTTTGTCCAAATCGTGGTCACTGTAAAGAATGTAGCATTGGGCGTTGAGTTGCGGGTCTCGCCCGGCACGTCCAGCTTCTTGCACATAATTCTCTAACGAATCGGAAATATCGTAGTGGATCACCATACCCACATCCTTCTTGTCCACGCCCATCCCAAATGCTGAGGTGGCCACAATTGCCCGTACCTGGTTGTCCATAAAAGCATTCTGGTTGGCAATTTTGTCATTTGCATCCATTTTGCCGTTAAAAGGCAGAGATGGGAATCCGTCACTGGTCAGTTTCTCGGCAATCTCTTTTGTTTTGCGCGTACGAGAGACGTAGATTATGGTTGGAGATTCGTTGGATGTTAATAAATTGCGAAGATGGTTGTATTTGTCATCTTCCGTTTCGGCATAGATGACAGAGTATCGGAGATTGGTTCTTTCCGCAGAGGAGGCAAACAGTTCTAATGTCAGTCCTAACTTTTTCTGAAAATAGTCGCGTATATCGGAAATGACCTTCTGCTTGGCTGTAGCAGTGAAGCAGGAGACGGGAATGGCTACCTGATTGCTCTTTTTCTCCTGTAATTTGCGGATAAAGTCGCCGATGTAAAGATAATCGACACGGAAGTCGTGTCCCCAAGCAGAGAAACAATGTGCTTCATCGATTACAAAACGTACTACATTGCGGCAAAGAAGAAGGCGTTCAATGGTTTTGGAACGTAGCATTTCTGGCGCGATGTATAGAATAGATGCGCTGCCATCAGCGACACGTTCGAAAGCATTGGTTCGCGAGATGGTGTCCAGCAGCCCGTTGATAGTAACAGCCTCTGTGATTCCCTTCTCCGCAAGGTTGTCCACTTGATCTTTCATCAGTGACTGGAGCGGAGAGATAACCACGGTGAGTCCGTGTTCGTTTCGGCCAGCCATAATGGCTGGGAGCTGGAAAGTCAGAGATTTGCCGCCGCCAGTGGGGAAGATGGTGAGCAGAGATTTTCCGTCAACTGCCGCCTGCACCGCCCGCTCCTGCATTGGTTCGCCGTCAAATTTTCGAAATTCCTTGTAGCCGAAAACGGATTGAAGGTTCTTGTGAATGTCTAATTTCTCCCCGCAATAGGAACAAGGTCGGTGGCAGGGTGTGCCGCACAACTGTTTTAGAACATTTTCCACAAACGGAAAATGATGGAGTACCCAAGGCGGAGTGATGGAGAAAGCGTCACCAGTATGTACAAGGGAGAGAGTGTAGGCTAACTCTATAGGATGCTCATTGATGAATTCAGAAATATCCGAATGGTCGCAAATCTGTCCGTGAAACTCTGTTTGGATCAATCCAACCAAGTCGTCCGGTGTCTCCTCAAAGTCAATGTAGTCGAAAAAAAACTTGAATTCATCAAATTTGGAGAGTAACTTATAATAAATCAACTGTAACCTTTTCGGCAAATTTTTGAAAGCATCGATTTCATCATAAAAAAGGTCGTGCGCTTTCAGACAGTCATTGAGAGGGTTGTTCACCTCCTCTACTTGCAGTTTGTCGTCTTTCAGGAGTTTGTGATACGGACGACGAGGGAAAAGCAGCGGGGACAGGAAAAGCGTGTCGATGACTTTTTTGCGTTTGATGCCAGGAATGTCAGAGAGGAATTTCAGATCGTGGTGCAGGATGTTGTGCCCGCAGAGATATTCTGCATTTCGTATAAACTTGGCGAACCCATCCTTTGATGTCGTATGGAGTTTTTCCTCTGGTTCAATAAAAGCCCCGAAATCAAACACTTTCCGGCCATCCGATGAGACTTCTGTGTCAATAAAAGCCACAATATGGTTACCTCCTGCTTGTTGTGAGAAGGAATTACGAATTCTATTGAGGTATTCTTGGATGCTGGCCATCGACTTTCACATATATGATCATTTCGCGGTGCAAAAATAGCAATTTTAACAATTGATTCTTAAATGTGCCACTCGGATGTATTGCCCGCAGACCTACGGCCTGCGATGGTCGCCTCCGTGCCGCCCGTTGCTACCGAGCCCGGCAGACCTAAACGGCCTGCCATTTGCGTTTCAGCCCTTTGGGAGAGAGCGGATTTAGGGGAATGCGATGCCACCCGCATT